>Ga0105349_10000033_pt1 | contig 58380 bp, 59 predicted proteins | sample EN1Hudseemescosm_FD_83661 | JGI IMG/M metagenome (GOLD analysis project Ga0105349, IMG submission 83661) | Methane-oxidizing microbial communities from mesocosms in the Hudson Canyon - EN1B Hudson Canyon | ecosystem: Environmental > Aquatic > Marine > Cold seeps | place: Hudson Canyon...
ATTAAAAGCGGGAGCAATCGTGTTAACGCCTCTGAAGAGAGGTTCGAAGCGGCTGCCTTATACAGAGGCACAATTAATGGTAGGGATTGATGCATTAAGTGTACACGCTGATGAAATTGCTGACCCTTTAGGTAAGGAATGGGCTGATTAATGGTGATGGCCGTGCGTTTTCCAAAAGCGGTGGCCCTGCCTTCTTCTGTGAAAGCGGTGATGATTGTTCCGTTGGGTTGTGGGCGCTTAGGTCTTCCAAAGGAAGAGTTATGGACCTCCTGGGTTAATGAGGGGAAGGGGAGATTAAAGATTTTACCGGTATTGATTCACCTTACGAGATGCCTGCTAATCAGGTAATTGATTATCTGAGGGGTTTCTTTTAATATTTTATTATTTGTAGCTAAAATGTTGCAAGAATGTAGCGTTGGGAATTTTGTTTCGGTTTCAACTGATAAGGCTGTGTGGCCAACCAATGGGATAGGGCCAGTAAACGCATGGCAGAGTTGATAGTTCAGGGTTTACCCCGCATGCGCTAATGAAAAATTGATAAGTGAGCAGGTAAGGTCTGGGGTCAAAATAAGTTCTTGTAGTTAGTATTAGAGGTGTTAGTAGAAATGAGAATACTTGTAACTGGTGGGGCTGGCTATATTGGGACACATGCTTGTGTGGAACTTTTAAACGCAGCTCATAAGGTTGTTGTTATTGATAATTTAAGTAATAGTAGTTTTATTGCTTTGGAACGTGTTGCAATAATTACGGATAAAAAACTTATCGTAGATGGGGAAAACAAATCAACTACTGTTGCTAGAAACGCGGATATTATCTTTTATAATGCTGACATATGTGACAGGGAAGTGTTACAGCGTATTTTTAAAAATCTAAGTATTGACGCGGTATTTCATTTTGCTGGATTTAAAGCGGTATTAGAGTCGAGCTTAAAACCGTTAATGTATTATGAGAATAATGTATCAAGCTGTCTTAATTTATTAAGTGAAATGGCTAATGCTAACGTTAAGAAAATTATTTTTAGTTCAACAGCAAGTGTATATGGTTATTCAGAAGTCATGCCTGTTACTGAGGATTGCCTTCCAAATATAGACATAAACCCATATGGTAGATCAAAGTTAATCATTGAAACAGTTCTTCGGGATTTACATCGGGCAGATCCAAGTTGGAAAATAGCAGTATTACGTTATTTTAATCCTGTGGGAGCGCATGCTAGTGGAATGATTGGTGAGGATCCTAGGGGAGAGCCAAGTAATATAATGCCACGCATTAATCAAGTAGCAATTGGAAAGATGAAGAGGTTGTGTGTTTTTGGTGATACTTACCATACGAGGGATGGGACGGGTGTGAGAGATTACATTCATGTAGTTGATTTAGTTAAAGGTCATCTTGCTGCTCTTGAGTATTTAAATAATAAAAGTTCAGTTTTTCGGGTATTGAATCTTGGTACAGGACGAGGATATAGCGTGTTTGAATTAATAAGTGCTTTTGAGAAAGTTAGTAATCAAATCATTCCTTATGAAGTCGTGGCGCCACGAATAGGTGATGTTGCGGAATCTTGGGCGTCTACAAAATTAGTAGAGCAGGAAATGAATTGGGTGGCTGAATATGATTTATTACAAATGTGCGAAGATACTTGGCGTTGGCAACAGAAAAATCCTGAAGGATATAATTAGAAATTCCATGATGATGTATTCTTCAGAAAAACTGTTCACAGTTGTTAATTAATATTTTTATATTTAGTCTTTCATGTGAGCTTATGTTGTTGCGGTTTATTAGGATATTTAGTGGTGTTATATCATTTTTTTGCAGAATATTAATGTTGAGTTTACAAAAATGAATCAGATTATCAGTCTTTGGGGGCATTTAAGAAAGGCCAGAAAATGCCAGTTATGGTTGGTTCTTGGTTTAATGATTTTGACTTCTTTTTTGGAAGTTTTGGGTGTAGGTTTAGTGGTGCCGTTTCTTTCTGTACTTGTTGCTCCGGAATACATTTATGAGCATAGGTTAGTAGAGCCGTTTAATGAAATTCTTGGGATTACTGCGGCTAATCAGTTGATACTTCCTCTTACAGGTTGTTTTATTTCAGCTATTATTTTTTCAGGTTCAGCTCGAATAATCCTTAATGTTGTAACAAATCGGATCTCTTATGGCATAGGAGCTGATTTGAGTATAGATATTTTTCGCCGTACACTGCACCAGGACTACAGCGTGCATTTGTCGAGAAATAGCAGTGAAGTTGTTAATGGGATGATTAATAAAACGGATATAGTTACTGGAGGCGTAATTTCACCAATATTAAGGCTTATAAGTTCATTGTTTCTATTGGTTGGAATTTTATCTGTTTTGATTGTGATAAATCCATGGGTGGCAGGATGTATTTTTATGGGTTTTTCTTTTTTATACATATGTATCTTTTTGGGTACTCGTAAGCATCTTAAACATAATAGTCAAATTATCGCTGATAAAAGTACGCACCTTCTGAAGGTTCTACAGGAAGGCTTAGGGGGAATTCGTGATGTGTTAATTGATGCCAGACAGGATTATTTTTGTATCTTGTACCGAGATTTGGATATTTCAGTACGTAAAGCATCAGCTGATAATGCAATAATTCGTGAGACGCCGCGTTATTTTCTCGAGTCGATTGGGGTGAGTTTAATTGCTATTTTGGCTTATTTTATTTTAGTATTTTCTTGGGTGGAGCCGGTTCAGGTTATTCCGGTTTTAGGTGCTTTTGCAATGGGCGCTCAACGTCTTTTGCCTGCTTTGCAGCAAGGTTATGCCGCGATCTCAACCATTAAATCATCATCGGCTTCATTACAAGATGTGCTAGATCTTTTGAAGCAAACAGTTAATTATGATGTTATGAAGCGCCCTTTTGAAATTATTTTTGAAAAAGAAATCAATTTTAAGCATGTTTATTTTCGGTATGGCCCCAATGGACCATGGGTTCTTGAAGATATGAATTTTTGTATTTCCAAAGGTGAGCGTATTGGGTTTATAGGTGAAACAGGTAGTGGAAAAAGCACAACTATTGATGTTCTAATGGGGCTTTTACCTTCTTCGAAAGGTGTCGTTGAGGTTGACGGGCAGCCAATTATGAGATCTTCAGCGCGTAGTTGGCAGAAGCATATTGCACATGTGCCACAGAATATTTTTCTTGTAGATGGGAGTGTTAAGGAAAATATTGCTTTTGGAGTTCCAACTGAACTCATAGACAACGAAAAGGTTAGAGAGGCTGCTAAGAAGGCGCATTTGTTTGACCTTATTGATGGCTGGCCTAGTAAATTTGATACTTTTGTCGGTGAGCAAGGTGTAAGACTGTCAGGGGGACAGCGGCAACGCATAGGTATTGCCCGTGCTTTATATAAACAGGCTGATGTTCTTGTGTTTGATGAGGGAACAAGTGCCTTGGATAATGAAACTGAAAGTTCAGTTATGGAAGCGATTTATGGGCTAAGTAGTGAGTTAACTGTTTTATTAGTTGCTCATAGATTGACAACGTTGAAACATTGTGACCGAATCATTGAGTTAGGAGACTCAGTTCTACGTGTAAGATCGTATGATGAAATTACTAAGAAAAAAATGGAGCTAAAATGTTAACAGGATCATCAATTCTTATCACTGGAGGGACAGGCTCTCTAGGTCATAAGTTTGTCTCTATGACACTTGAAAAATACAACCCTAGGCGATTAATAATTTTCTCAAGAGACGAAATGAAGCAATGGGAAATGGCGAAATTATATGATGATGACCGAGTAAGATTTTTTCTTGGTGATGTGCGAGATAAGGATAGGCTAAAACGTGCGCTTAAAGATGTGGACTATGTTGTTCATGCAGCAGCAACAAAAATAGTTACAACTGCAGAATATAATCCATTTGAATGTGTCAAAACGAATATTAATGGTGCAATGAATGTCATTGATGCATGTATTGAATGTGGGGTTAAACGTGTAGTTGCATTATCTACTGATAAGGCGAGTGCCCCATCCAATTTATATGGGGCTACAAAATTGGTTTCAGATAAGCTATTTGTAGCAGGAAACTCCTATTCAGGCACGGAATCTACTCGTTTTTGTGTGGTTCGTTACGGTAATGTGATGGGGTCTCGTGGGTCTGTGATTCCTTTTTTCTTATCAATTAAGAATAAAGGCTATTTTCCTATTACTGATGTGCGAATGACTCGTTTTATGATTACTCTTGAACAAGGAATTGAGTTGATTTGGGAGGCATTTAATAGTTCTATTGGAGGTGAGGTTTATGTACGAAAAAGTCCTTCAATGAATATAGTAGATATAGCTAAAGCCATATCTCCAGATACGGAGCAAAGGATTGTCGGTGTCCGTCCTGGAGAGAAAATACATGAACAAATGATTGGGGAGTTTGATGCGGCGTATACCTATGAGTATGATGGGTTTTATAAGATTTTGCCTGCAATTAATTCTTGGAATAATGATCAAAACAGAATAAATGGTGGCAAACAAGTTGATCCTAATTTTGTTTATAGTTCAGATAATAATGTCGATTGGATGGCGAAGGAGGAGTTAAAGAAATGGGTGGAAGAAAATGTTGACAAAATAGGCTCGTTTTAAAATGATCCCTTATGGAAAGCAGAATATATCTCAGGAAGATATCGATGCTATTGTTGAAGTCCTAAAGTCAGATTTTCTGACACAAGGCCTAGCAGTGCCCGATTTTGAACAAGCCGTTGCGGATTATTGCGGTGCGCAGCATGCTGTGGCGGTGAACAGTGCCACCAGTGCGTTGCATATTGCCTGCCTAGCACTGGGTGTAGGCAAGGGAGACTGTGTCTGGACCACACCGATTACTTTTGTAGCCAGCGCTAATTGTGCATTGTATTGCGGCGCAACAGTGGATTTTGTCGATATTGATCCTCAAACTTATAACCTCAGCGTAGAACGACTGGCAGAAAAGTTAGCCTTGGCAGAAAAAACCGGTAAATTACCCAAAGTGGTCATCCCCGTACATTTATGCGGGCAACCTTGCGATATGGGAGGTATCTACGCGCTTAGTCAGCAATACGGTTTCAAGATCATTGAAGACGCTTCTCATGCTATTGGCGGTAAGTATAAAGGTAAACCTATTGGAAATTGTCTTTATAGCGACATAACAGTATTCAGCTTTCACCCCGTTAAAATCATTACGACTGGTGAGGGTGGTATGACTGTCACTAATGATGTAAATTTGGCCAAAAAGATGCGTTTATTGCGTAGTCATGGAGTTACAAGTTCTCCAGAAGATATGCAAGCGCGTCCAACACAAGAAATTTGGAATTACCAACAGATTGATCTGGGTTTTAACTTCCGCATGACTGATATACAAGCTGCGTTGGGATCAAGCCAAATGACACGTTTGGATAGCTTTGTTGAGAAACGGCATAGTATTGCTCTGCGCTACAATAATGAGTTGGCTGGGCTACCAATACAAATTCCTATGCAGCAGGGGGATGGTTATTCCTCTTATCATCTTTACCTGATTCGCATCAAGCAAAAAGAAATTGGAACAAACCAGAGGCAGGTTTATGATGCAATGCAAGTATCTGGTATTAATGTAAATCTTCATTATATTCCCGTTTATCGTCAGCCGTATTATGAAGCGATGGGCTTTAAAGCGGGTTATTGCCCGGTAGCGGAGGAATATTTCCACGAGGCGCTAAGTATTCCCATCTATCCAACCCTGTCTGATACCGATCAGGCCAAGGTCATTCGTATGTTACATGACACGCTAGTATGATTACTAAATATCTTAATAGACGGTTAAACGATTTTTAAGGCAATGGGGAAGTGGGGATGAAACAAAAAGAAATATTTTTGCAGTCAGAAGCTGACGCATGGTTTGTCCGAAATCAAGAAGGTGTAGCAGCTCGTAAATTGCCTGATAATAATCCCTTGTTGTGTGAAATTCTTAAGATTCAAGGTTACGTGTGGGAGGGAATGAAGGTGCTTGAGGTTGGCCGCAGAGATGGTAGCCGAGTTGCTTGGTTTAAAATAATATGAATGCTGATTGTTACGGCATTGAACCCTCCAATCTTGCTGTAGCTGCAGCTTGTGCTAAAGGAATTAATGTAAAGCGGGGGGCGGCTGAGCGATTGCCCTTTGAAGATCATAGTTTTGATATTGTGATCTTTGGATTCTGCCTTTATCTGTGTGACCGGGAAGATTTGTTTAGCATCGCCAGCGCAGCAAATAGAGTGTTGCGGGCGCCCGGATGGTTGATGTTGTTGGATTTTTTTAGTCCAGTACCGTGTGCTAACCTATATCACCACAGGCTAGGTGTTATCAGTTGCAAAATGGACTACCGGGCCTTGTTTAATTGGCACCCAGACTACGAGTATATGACTCATAAGGTACGACCCCATAGTGAACTGGGTTATACCGACGAGCAAGATGAATGGATCGCTGTCTCAATCTTGCGCAAACACCAGAAGGATATCACTGCGTGAATCGTCTCGCCCTTGGCACCGTACAATTCGGTCTGCCTTATGGCATAGCCAACCAAACTGGACAAGTCTTTCGTTCGGAAGCTAAAGCAATGTTGCAGTTGGCATTAGCTAATGGTATTGATACGTTGGATACGGCGATTGCCTATGGCGACAGTGAAGCATGCTTGGGCGGAGTGGGTACGCAAGGCTTCAAGGTGGTTACCAAATTACCCGAATTGCCAGAAGATTGCGGGGACGTTAGAAATTGGGTTAACCAGCAGGTGAGCACATCGCTATCACGTTTGGGTGTCACTAAGATTTATGGCTTGTTAGTGCATCAATCTGAGCAATTGCTTGGCTCAAATGGTGCCGCACTGTATCAGGCGCTACAAGCGTTAAAAGAGAGTGGTCAAGTGCAAAAGGTGGGTGTTTCCATCTACTCACCATCCGAGTTGGATGCGTTAATACCACACTACTATTTTGACCTGGTGCAGGCGCCGTTTAATTTAATCGATCGGCGAATTTACAGTACCGGTTGGATGAAGCGCCTAAAAGATAATGGTGTTGAAATTCATATCCGTTCGGTTTTTTTACAAGGTCTATTGTTGATGAAGCCAGAGGAGCGGCCATCGAAATTTAAACCTTGGAAAAATGTGTTTGATACTTATGACTGCTGGTTGACTAGCGAAAATTTGTCACCAATTGAGGCAACATTAAATTACGTAAATTCTCTGGAATTTGTGGATAGAGTAATCATTGGGGTGGATAGCCAAAACCATCTGCAACAAATTTTTGATGTATTTGGGAGGCCAATTCCTGCGCCACCTGTCTTCATAAATGGAAATGTAGAAGACTTAATTAATCCCTCAAAGTGGAGTTCTTTATGAAAGTTGTAGCTATTGTTCAGGCGCGTATGGGCTCTACAAGGCTTCCTGGTAAGGTAATGAAAGAGATCTGCGGCAAGTCAATGATAGAGTTACTACTGAGTCGCCTAAGTAAAGCAAAGTCAGTTGATGAGATTATTTTGGCTACATCTACAGATGTTCGAAATAAAGCTCTAATAAAACATGTAAATAAATTAGGCTATAGAGCAGTTGCTGGTAGTGAAGATGATGTTCTTGAACGATACATACAGGCAATTGAGATCACTCAGGCGGATATTGCGATTCGAATAACTGGCGATTGTCCATTAGTTGATACGTCAATTGTAGATCTAGCGGTGAAAACTTTCTTGGAAAAAGATACTGATTATCTTAGTAACATAACTCCTCCAAGTTACCCAGATGGTCTGGATGTGGAAGTCTTTTCTGTAAGCGCTATTAGGAAAGCGCATGAGGAGACGCAAGATCCTATCGATCGAGAACATGTTACATCCTACTTAAGGAACTCAGGTAAATTTAAACTATCAAGTTTTGAGAATGACAAAGATATTTCTTTATTGCGATGGACCGTTGATGATCTAGCCGACTTCCAGGTGGTTAGTAATATCTTTAAGTATTTTCATCCTAAAGAGTGTTTTGATTGGACTGAAGTATTACAGTTATACGAAACACAGCCTGAATTATTTAGGGGGAACCAAGAAACTAAACGAAATGAGGGTTCGGTTATGCAAAAAGGCCAAAAATTATGGAATAGAGCAAAAGTAATTATTCCTGGTGGGAACATGTTGCTCTCAAAGCGAGCAGAAATGTTTTTGCCAGATCAATGGCCTGCGTATTTTAGCAAGGCAAAAGGCTGTAAAGTTTTTGATCTCGATGGCAATGAATATACAGATGTGTCTATTATGGGTATTGGTACGAACATATTGGGATATGGCCACCCTGAGGTTGATGCAGCAGTAAAGCAAACTATTGATTCCGGCAATATGTCAACATTCAATTGCCCCGAAGAAGTTTATCTAGCGGAAAAACTTATAGAGCTTCATCCATGGGCTGATATGGTCAGATTAGCTCGGTCGGGTGGTGAAGCAAATGCTATTGCTATTCGTATTGCTCGCGCAGCAAGTGGTAAAGATGGTGTGGCATTCTGTGGTTATCATGGTTGGCACGATTGGTATTTGTCCGCAAATCTAGGAGAGGATCAAAACTTAGCAGGCCACTTACTACCTGGTCTTGATCCCAAGGGTGTCCCACAAAGCTTAAAAGGAACCGTTTTCCCTTTTGAATATAACAACTATGAGCAGCTTGAATCTCTCGTTAAGTTAAAAGAGATTGGTGTCATTAAGATGGAAGTCGTTCGTAATAAGGGGCCTGAGAATGACTTTTTACAAAAGGTTAGAAAGTTAGCAACTGACCACAACATAGTCTTGATTTTTGATGAGTGCACCTCAGGCTTTAGGCAAACATTTGGAGGTTTGCATAAAGATTATGGTGTTGAGCCAGATATGGCGGTATTTGGAAAGGCATTAGGTAATGGTTATGCCATTACTGCAACGATTGGGCGTAAGGAGGTTATGGAAGCTGCCCAGTCGACTTTCATTAGTAGTACTTTTTGGTCAGAACGAATTGGTCCTAGCGCAGCACTTAAAACCCTCGAAATAATGGAAGAAATGCAGTCTTGGAAGACAATTACTAAGTCGGGGCTTGTTATTCGAAAAAAATGGCAAGAGCTTGCAGATAATTATGAACTTTCAATTGAGCATTGGGGGCTGCCAGCTATCACGGGATTTACCTTTAAAAGTAAAGAAACATTGTCTTATAAGACTTTAATAACACAGGAAATGTTAAAGAAAAATTATTTGGCGGGAACTAGTGTTTATGTAAGTACGGAGCATACTCAAGATATCCTTGATAAATTTTTTGACGCACTTGACCCGATTTTTTTGTTAATTAAGGAATGTGAAGAGGGTCGAGATGTTATGAGTTTGCTAGATGGACCAGTTTGTCATTCTGGATTTGAGCGGCTTAACTAACTTTATTTTTAAAGAAAGTGGTATATGAAAATCAAGAGCTTGAGTGTTGATTACGAAAAATTAGATGATGCAATAATGGCGGCTAATTTCCTTGCAGATAATTTTATTGAGGATGGGCGATATAAAGTTGATCAATCTTGGGGGCCAGAGGGTTTGTTATATCTTGCAGAATCTTCTTATGCATTATGTAGTATGTATGAGGTAACAGATAATAAATATTATTTAGATGCCGTCAAATCAATACTAGACGAACTAAGACGAATACAAAAACCATCAGGTGGTTGGGCTTTAGAGATAGGAAAGCATGGTGATGGTATTGGGTTTAAAGTTACAGATGATATTCGCAGAATCACTGCAGAAATTGAAGACCTCCCTCCAACAGTGGCTATGCTTAAAGTAATTGGTGATTACTGTATGTTGGCAGGTGATGGTAGTTATCTCGAAATGGGACATAAAGCCTTTAAGTATTTAATGGGTTATTGGGATGGAAATTATGGTTCATTTTTAGAGAAAGAAAACAATGAGTTAATGGCCCTAAGATCGAATCCCAGAAGTTATCAGTTATTTTCTCTTATTGGGATCCATGCGTGGAGAGAATATGCGCCCGAACAAATTGATAAGATTCTTCCAGTTATCATAGCGTTTGTTAAAGAAACATTTGAAAGTTATGACTCTGAAACGATGCCTTTAGTTTATGGGTTACATGTGGCTGTATTGTTGGAATATTGTGATGCTGATTATATTGAACAGGTTATTAAACCTCGAATAGATAAGCATTTGCTGAATAATAAGACATTCCAAATTGAAGTTAGAAAAGGAGCTTTTGGCCATAGAGATGGTCTACGCGGCATAGTAAAAAGTGAAGGTCATATGAGGAGTGCTGCTGGAATAGCAATTGCCATGAGGTTTTATGATCTTAGAACGGGTACTCGAACGTATCGTGATACTGAAATATATCAGCAGGTTTCAGAATGGATTCAGGGTATGAAAGGAGAGGGGTTTTATTATGAGTTCGAGCTGATTAGTTCTTTCGAAAAACTAGGTTATGGATCTCCTGGGCAATATTTACCTATTTGGTGGATTTTAGGATATATATAAAAATGAGTCTTCGTAAGCTCACAGAAAATGATTTACCCCTTATTCTTACATGGCGTAATAACTCGGACGTACGTCGTTTTATGTATAACAACCACGCAATAACTAAAGATGAGCATCAAGAGTGGTTTGTGCGTATGGGGCAGAATCCACAATCGCTTTGGTATATCCATGAAGATCAAAAAGGAAATCCAGATGGTGTTGTATATTTTACTCAATATCAAATAGAAAAGAAGAATGCATTCTGGGGATTTTATGCGGCCCCTAGTGCGCCTGCTGGCACAGGCATAAGGCTAGGGCTGGATGCGCTAAATGAAGCTTTTGGTGTGCTCAGGTTGCATAAATTAAATACTGAAGTGCTATCGACCAATGGGCGTAGTTTGCATTTTCACAATAAATTAGGATTTAGATCTGAAGGTATTTTTCGTGACTTTCACTTTGATGGCGAGAACTATATTAATATCATTCGCTTTGGTATTTTACAGTCTGAATGGCCCGAAAAACGTCGAGATGTTGAACAACGAATTGCTAAGCTTGAGAGTATAGCGAACACAATTTCTTCGGGGGGGGTATAGAATTATGCTTCTCTCCAACCAAACATCATGGCTTAATCCTTGGTTGGAGGATCTTGCAGAGGAGTGGCAGGCGGCAAGTCATGAATGTTTTATAGCTCATCAGGTTGCTGATGCGGTACCGGCTAATTTTTGTTTTTGCCTTAGCTTTGGTCAGTTAGTTACTGCTGCTGTTCGCAAAAAATACGAACATATATTGGTTGTTCACGAGAGTGACTTACCTAGGGGGCGTGGATGGTCTCCTATGAGTTGGCAGATTCTCGAAGGCAAAGACCATATTCCTGTCACTTTGCTCGAAGCAGTGGATAAAGTGGGTGCAGGTTCAATTTATCTACAAGAGTGGATCAAGTTGGAAGGTACCGAGTTGAGTCCGAAGTGGCGTAAATTGCAGGCAAAGGCTACGAAACGACTCTGTCATGCCTTTATTTCAGATTATCCATCTATCCTCGATAAGGCACAGGCTCAAATTGGAGAGCCGACGTTTTACTTTCGTCGTTGTGCCGAAGATAGCCAGCTCGACCCAGAGAAAACATTTTCTGAACAATTCAATTTGTTGCGGATTGTAGATAACGAGCAATATTCAGCATTTTTTTGAAATGAATGGGGAGAAATTTATTTTAAGACTCACATCCATCAAGACAGATATGGATTCTAAATATGAATAAAATTATTATTGATGGCCGTGAGGTAGGTGGAGACCGCGCCTATATTATCGCTGAAATTGGGTCAAACCATAATCAGAGTCTTGATCTCGCTTTCGAGAGCATTGATGCCGCCGTTGAGTGCGGTGCGGATGCAGTTAAATTCCAGTCTATTGATGTTGGCGAGCTCTATTATCAGTCTTCGGAACAGACTAAAGCTCTGCATCGAAAGATTGATATGCCTGAAGAATGGCATAGGCTTCTCTCTGAATATTGCACTAAAAAAGACATTACCTTCTTTTCTGCTCCGACCTATCTCAGAGCAGTTGATATTCTCGAGGAAATTAATGTCCCGCTATATAAGCTTGCATCTGCACAAATAGGCACCTTTCCACAAATCATTGAAAGGGTTGCTGCTACCGGTAAGCCAGTTATACTCTCTACCGGTATTGTGACCATAAATGAATTAAAGAGGGTTATTGAAATTTTTAAACGTAACAATAACGATAAATTCATTATCTTGCATTGCAACAGTATCTACCCAACGCCTTACGATAAGGTTCACCTGAATATTATGAGTCGGTACCGGGATGAGTTTAATTGCCCCGTCGGGTTTTCAGATCATACTCCGGGTATTTATGTCCCTATCGCAGCAACAGCACTGGGGGCGAAGGTCATCGAAAAACACTTTGCTTTGGATCGTACATTACCTGTACCAGATGCGCCATTTTCACTGGAACCGCATGAATTTAAGAGAATGGTGGAAGGAATTCGGGCAGCAGAACAAACATTAGTAGACGATAGTAGAGAAGAATTACAGCCGAAAGAAAATCAATTTAAAGAAAGTATTCTGTACAGGCTTGTAGCTAATAAAGCTTTATTGTCTGGAGAGCTCATGAAAGCTGAGGATTTTAAATTCTTACGCCACCCTGAAGGGATAGACTGCAGAGAGTTGCAGAAATATTTGGATGGGAAAGCAAAATATAAAAATAATTCCCCAGAAAACACTCTGCTACATGTTGAGGATATTGTTTTGGGGGATGAAGTAGAGCTATGAAAAAAATATTGGTAATTGGTGCTGGGTGGGAGCAATTTACACTGTTCGAAAAGATCAAAGAACATGGGCATCACATCGTTGCGACGCATCCTGATAAAAATGCGGATTCTTTCAGCTTAGCTAATGTTACATACGTAAAAGATAGCCGTGATATACGCGCTCATATAACAATAGCCGTGACCCATAATATCGATGCAGTAATAACTGATAATTGTGATTATTCACTATATACCGCATCTGTTGTAGCTTCAAAACTCGAATTACCATTTACATCTGTTAAATCAGCATTGTTCAGCAATGATAAGTTTTCTCAGCGAGAAACGTGCGCTAAGTTTGGGGTCTTGCAGCCTGAGTTTTATAAAATAAGAACACCACAAGAAGCGATTGAAGCTGCTGATGAGATTGGTTATCCTGTGGTAATAAAGCCAGTGGATAGCAGAGGTACTTTTGGTGTAACCATTGTCTATGATGCCAAAGAACTTGTCGATGCCTATTTTGACGCAGTCAGTTATTCACCTAGTCTGACCTTGATATGCGAAAGGTTTGTTGAAGGTGAGTTAGTAACAGTTGATGGATTCTGTTTTTCAAACGGACATCAATCCCTTACCGTGGCATCACGAGAATTTGCTGAGGGAAAAAAGCCTGTAACCAAAAGTGTTTTATACCCGTCCCGGCATGATGATGAACTTAAAACACGTTTATTGAATAATCACCAAGTGGTGGTTGAAGCACTTGGTTATGATTTTGGTCACACTCACGGTGAATATTTTGTTACTAAAAATAATGAAATCTATCTTGTCGAATGTGCCAACCGAGGTGCAGGTGTCTATACGTCATCAACGATAAACCCATTTGTTACAGGGATTGATCTCAATAATATTTTTTTGAATCAAGTGCTTGGCTCCGACGACTTTTTGGTTGATCATGATAAGAAAAACTACATGTGCAGAGCTGTAATGCTGTCATTTTTGAATTTTGAAGTAGGCAAGGTTATTAAAAATATAAATGTTGATGAAGTTAACAAATTACCCTTTGTACAACGATTCAGAACCATTTACTCAGAAAAACAGATGGTCGAATCAATAGAAAATTGTGCAAGCCGGCATGCCATGCTCGTGATATCTGGCTCAGATATAAATACGTTGTTACATAACTTTGATATTCTCAAATCAACCCTTAACGTGGAATATTATTAAATGACCACGATCATCGAAAACACAGTTAGAGATGGATCATACGCTGTTAATTTTCAGTTATCTCTGGAGCAATCTAATTCTATTGTAAAAGGGTTGGATGGCCTTGGTTTTGAATATATCGAAATAGGTCATGGGTTGGGGCTTGGTGCGGGTAAGAGTGCCGTCACTGGGTTATCCAAAGAAAGTGATGAAGCCTATATCAAAGGGGCTAAATCTGTAGTCAAGAGTTCTAAAATCGGTGTGTTCTTTATTCCAGGAATAGGAAGTCTCGATGATATTTGTATGGCAGCTGACTTGGGTGTTGATTTCATCAGAATCGGTGTAAATATCAATAGATACAGTGATATGCTGGCTGTCGCGAAATTGGTTAAGGAAAGAGGGCTTTGGTTAGGTTTGAACTTGATGAAAAGTTATGCTGTTAAATCCTATGAGTTTTTACAAATTGTTAAAGATATTGATAGCTGGGAATTAGCTGATGCGATTTATCTGGTTGATTCAGCAGGTTGTATGACGCCAGATGAGGTTTTTAAATATATAGAATTAGCTAGAGAGCAGATTGTTACCCCTATGGGTTTTCATGGACATAATAATTTATCTTTAGCTGTAGCAAATTCCTTGTCAGCAGTTAAAGCTGGGGCATCATTTGTTGATTCAAGTATTCTGGGGATGGGGAGAAGTGCAGGCAATGCTCAAACTGAAGTTTTGACTTATCTGTTGAACAAAGAGGGGTTTTTGAGTAAGAGTTTTGATCAATATAAACTTTATGATTTTGCTGACAATGTGATTGATCCCTTAATGACCTCAAAGCAGGGGTTAAATGGGGGCGCTATTCATATTGGAGTGAGTAAATTTCATACAAGTTATTTACCTTTAATCAATGAATGTTCAGAAAAGTATGGGGTTGATAAAAGAGAGCTTATTAAAGAAGTTTCTGATGTTAATTGCCTTGATCCAGATGAAGAGTTAGTAATAGAAATTGCATGCAGGATGAAGAATTTAACAAGGAATTCAAACCTGAAAATATAAAAATAGTAGATTTTTACTTTGGTTAAAATGGACTATGAAGATAATGATCTGGAATGTTTAGGGATAATATTATAATGCACAATGACCTTTGTAAAATTTCTAAGGCTACTTTAGCGCGTTACTCAGAGCGTTATCATAAGTTAGGTAAACATGTTCACACACTGGGTTGGGGAAGTGAAGAGCAGCAGTATTACCGTTTTACCCAAGTTCTTCGTGCTGCTGTATTAGAGGGAAAGAGTGTTCTGGATATTGGCTGTGGTTTTGGGGATTTTTTATCGAGTTGTTCCGATGCAGGGTGCGGACTCGAACATTACACAGGTTGGGATATTAATCCAGACTTGGTTTCTGAAGCAAAACAACAACATCCAAATTCAAGTTTTGCTGTGCTGAACCTTGCAGAGCAGGAAGAGTTGACACCTGTGGCAGAGGTTGGGGTTATGCTTGGGGTATTGAATCTCAATTTCAAAGAGGCCTATGACAATATGGTTTTTTCGAAGATGATGATTGAAAAAGCATTTTCTGCGGTCTCTGAAACTCTTGTTGTTGATTTTTTAAGTCTTTATCATACACCAGATTATCCGGAAGAGGATTTTGTCTTTTACCATGACCCTGCTGAAATGCTCGCCTTTGCTTTGGAATTAACTTCTAATGCTAGGTTGTTTCATGATTATGCGCCCATCCCTCAAAAAGAGTTCATGCTGGTACTGGAACATGTTTGATTGCAATATTCATCTACCCTGTGGTCGTGACGAGCTTGATGATCGCTGGTGTGATGAGGGAAGCATGGGGCAACGGGAGTTGCTAAGCTGTTTTGAGTACCACCTTCCTACTTTGAAGGAAAAAATAGACGCTGGGAATTTCATGCTTTTCAATGAAGCACTTTCACCTTTTGAAGCATCTGTTTTTACTTCAGTGGTACGTGAAACCTTTTCTGAAGCTTGTTTTACTGTATTAGGAAACATACATAATCTAGCGGAAGTTGAACGACTGGAAAGTTTGAAAAAGGCTGGAATTGATGCGGTGAAGTTTCACTGCTATTTTCAAAAGATCGACGAAAGTGACTTTCCAAAAGTTATGGCGTTAGCAAAGGTTGCTGTTGCCTTGGAAATGCCTATTTTTATTGATACCAGCTTTGGCTCAACTGGAATGTATCGCTATGACAATTTGAGGCTGGCTGCATTTTTACTGGAAGAAATTAAGACAGTTCCTGTGGTGTTGTTGCATAGCGGCGGAGCTAGAGTTCTTGAAGCATTTTTATTAGCAGCTGCTTGTCCTAATGTTTATCTGGAGACCTCATTCTCTCTTCCATACTATTTGGGGGCATCTGTAGAGCAAGACTTAGCTTTTTCATATAAAAAAATAAGTGAAAGAGTTATTTATGGTTCTGACTTTCCCTACGTTGATATGGATGCTTCTCTCAGCAAGTTTTTGACATTTTCAAAGAACTGGGGTTTTAGTGATTCCCAGGTGGAAGGCTTCTTGAATACAAACGTGAAGAAGGTATTTGGTGGCTGATTTACTCATTCTGGCAGATGGTGGAGGGGATGTTGGTTTTGGGCATCTTATGCGATGTCTCGCGATCAAAAATGTGTGGAATAATGGCACTGCCCGGTTGTTGGCGCAAATGGAAGGAGGGGAACTTGCGCCAGATGGAGCAGAAAATTTCGATTGGCTCAATGTGGCAGATAAAACCAAACAGTTTGCGACAAAAAATACTCTTCTGCTAGTCGATAGCTATCGCCCTAATGCAGATTACTTTCGGTTACTAAAAAGCATGTTTCCATTTGTGGCGGTACTTGATGATTATAACCGAATTTCATATCCGGTGGATTTGATTATATGCCCTGGTGTATATGGAAAAGAGATGGACTATAGTAATCAGCTTGCTGTGACTGTAGGGGGAACAGAATACGTTATTCTTCGTCCAGAAATACTTGCCGCTAAGCAATTGGAGATAAGAGAAACTATAGAAACCGTTTTGGTTACTTTTGGAGGCTCTCAGCAAGATGAAACATTATTCCAGCAAGTGATCGATATCCTGGAAGATGCAGGGTTTCAGACGATAGTTGTGACGGGCAATGAGCTGCTAGCAAAAAAAATAAATGGAAAAAACTCACAGATATACGGGAAGCTAGAACCGCTGAAAATGGCTGAAATAATGGCATCAGTCGATGTTGCTGTTTCTGCTGCGGGGCAAACATTGAATGAGCTTGCATGGCTTGGAGTGCCAACTTTTTCAGTCAAGACGGGGGAGGATCAACATGGAAACTGGAATTATTATAGGAGTCATAAGCTGTCTTTAGGTGCTGAGTTACCAAGTACACTGGATTTGGAATCTACTTTGATTGAAACATTGAAGAAAGAAACTGCAGAAAGTAGATTAAACAGGTCTACAAAGTTGATGAATTTATTAACAGCTACAGGGGCAAAGGCCATTTGTTCATTGATTGAAGATTTTGGGGGTAAGGTTCATGTGTGAAACGGTTCTTGTCATTGCTGCTCACTCAGATGATGAAGCATTAGGATGTTCAGGCACAATGGCGAAGCATGTAGCGGCAGGCGATCAGGTTCATGTGTTATTTATGGCTGATGGCGTGGGTTCTCGTAAGAGTGTTGCAAACGAAGCTAGTGAAAGGCTAAGTTCAGCTGAAAAAGCGGCTAAAATTCTTGGCGTAATTTGGATGCAAAATTTAAACTTTCCTGATAATAAAATGGACACGGTAGCATTATTAGATGTAGCACAGGCCGTAGAGAATAAGATTGATGAGATACAGCCAAATATTATTTACACACATCATCTTGGTGATTTGAATGTAGATCATCAGATAACGCATAAAGCAGTGATGACAGCCTGTAGACCTCAACCAGGGTTTTGTGTGAAAGAAATTTATGCCTTTGAAGTGCTTTCAAGCACAGAATGGCAAACGCCAGGTCTGATGCCCTTTATCCCCAATCTATTTGTTGATATTTCAGGATATATAGAGATAAAACGTGAGGTGTTAGAAAACTATAGCGTGGAAATGCGTGAGTCACCGCATAGCAGAAGTATTGCTAATATTATTAATTTAGCCAGAGTAAGGGGGAGTTCTATTGGCGTAAATTATGCCGAAGCATTTGTTTTACTGCGTGAGTTAAAGTGAAAGCATTGATTGTATGTAACTGAGATTTTACAGATTGATAGCCAGCAGTTGCTAAAAGTCTGGCGTGTTCTTTTTATGACTAGTGGAGTTGTTGGTTTAAGGTAGGAAATCGGCAAGCGCCACTATTTTTTGCTAAAGCCGAATTTTTCAGTCGGCATCGCAGTGTGTTTCTTTTCTTGGTTTAGTTCCTATACAAAATGAATCTGGCTCAAGCCTTCGCGGGAGAAGTAGACTATCAAAAGCTGGCAGCTCCGTTATTAGAGCCAAACTCTATATGGCTACGATTTCAACTCTACAACATTATAACCCCGATATTAAAATACAAAATCAGCGGTTATTAAAAAAATGGCAAATCTAAAATGAGTGCATTGTGCGCTACAATGCGAAAATTAGCGCAAATATGTTTTGGTGTTATAAAACATCAATAGCCTTATCATGTTCAAGCCAAATTTTTATGACTTGAACATGGTGCTGAGAGATGGTGTCACTGCGTCAAATGACTCGACGACGTTTCGGAGGTCATTCCAGGTCGCCTCTGGCGCTACGCACGATGGGTATTCAGAATTACCTTATATACCCCGGGGCTTACCAGTCCTTGCGTTCGCTTTCCATGGCTGGCCTTGAAGGAGTACAAGATTGTAAGCGTTCTGCGCAATCAGCTTGTAATATTGTTGGTATTAGATATTTTTATTTCTTAGTATGGATTAATCTAATTTTAGGCAGTATTGTAAAAATAAAAAGGGGAGATAGCAGTGAAGTTAGGTGTTTTTGGCTACAAAAGTGATAGGTCTGAGTCTGCATTTGTTCAAAATAGGCTGTTATTTGATTATATAGAGAAGGTTGGGGCTAGTTTAGGGTTTACCTTGCTTAGTTTTTTTTATGAAAAGCTCTATGGTATACCCGTTAGTGTTTCTAGTATGAAAGCAAAGAGAATAATGAGGTTATCCTTTGAGAATAAGAAAGGAGGCTTTAATAGAGAATTAAGTTTTTTTTATTTCTTCATGGGCTTTGTTAAGCATGTGGGATTATTGTTTTATGTATTGTTATTCTCAAAAAAAAAATCAGGATCTATTTCTAAATCATTAATAATTGATGATATTGCGGGAGATCAAGAATTAGCTGTTTTTGAAAGGTTAATAAAACTTTATGGCCCTAGTAAAATTATTATTGTTTCAAAGGGGTGTGTGAGTAATAGTTATGGCTGCGAATTGTTAATACTTGAAAGATTTAAAGGGTATGAGCGAACGTTGGCTGTAAAAAGTTTGCTAAAGGATCTGTTTGTCGGAGTACCAGTTTTTTGTGTGCTATCTTTGTTAACAAGATCAAATATGTTTTATTTTGCTTCAAGAATAACAAACAACTTTTTGTATTATAGTTCGATGTTTGAATTTGTAACTGGTGATTATTTATTACAAATGAGGCATATAGGAATGACGCCATTGCGAAGGTACCTTTTTAATAAATATGGTGGGAAAGCTGCGTGCTGTCTTCAGAAAAGTATTTTGCAGGCTGACCAAACATCCTTTTATTATGATGTGGACACTTTTTTTTCTTTAGGGCAGTCCACCGTTAAGAGGGCAGATGATTATGGAGCGCGGATAGGGAGTATTATTCCAGTAGGTTCAGTCTTTGGTGAAAGCCAGATGCCTGATGATTTTAGAGAAATATTGAGCGAAATCGACTATAAGTATGATTTGGTATATCTGGGCATAAATGTCATGAATGGTCGAGAAAGGTTTGATTCATACGCTAACTTTAATGACGATTATTATAGCGCCACAAAATGGCTGGTGAAATTGAAGGTTGAATTTACAGACCTGAAAATAGCATTTATTCACCATGCTTCAGCAGGTATTGATCCCATAGAGGATGAAATATTATCGGAAGTAGACATAGAGGTAGTTGATTCTAATGTTAATTCATATGATATAGCTTTAAAGTCTAAGTTGTGCGTTACATATGCTTCAACAATGGGTTATGAGTTAAATGCTATTGGGAAGCCATGTTTGTTTTTAGACCCTAATTATCGTAATTCATTTTTAGAAGAGTATTCTAAAAATGATATTTATAGGGAGTTTAGAGTTGAATGTTATAACTCTTTTAAAGCCCGTGTTTTAACTATCTTAGAAGATAGAGGAGCAATTATCGGTGGCTGGAGTAGCCCTGATGAGTTATGTATGGATCCCAAAACTGTGTCACACAAGATAGTTGCGGAGTTATCATAATTCAACTGGAGTAATGAAAACCAGAAGTAGTGCCTTGTAAGAGGTATTTTGATGAGAGTTATTGTGAATACTATTAGTTAATTTGGTGGGGTAGTCGTGAAAAATGTATTGATAACAGGGGGAGCTGGCTTTATTGGTGCCTATCTGACAAAGAAACTTATTGGTATGGGTGTTAAGGTGACAGTGGTAGATAATTTGCAGGATGTTGGTGCAATTTCTTATGTTCACCCTCAGGCTCGTTTTATTAATGCTGATATAACTGATGTTTCTTTGTATTCTTCATTAGCCAAAAACAAATTTGATACGGTTTATCATTTGGCGGCTCAGTCAGCTGGAGAACCATCTTATGATGATCCTAAGTATGATGTTATGACTAATTCATATGCAACATATTTGGTGGCAAAGTTTTGTAAAGAGACAGGAGTTTCTAGGTTGATTTATTCATCAACGGTTGCAGTTTATGGGAACTCTATTGGCGGGGTGATGGATGAAAGTTATCCAATTAATCCCGATTCAATATATGGGGTATCAAAGTTTAGTGGTGAGCTATTTATTAGGCAAATTCTGAAAGATAGTAATACTAAATTTACTATCTTTAGAGTGTTTAATACATATGGGCCAGGTGAGAATCTTAATTTTCAGAAAAAAGGCGTTGTCAGTATTTATATCGGTTATATATGGAAAAATAAGCCAGTAATTGTAAAAGGCAGTTTAGATCGATTTAGAGATTTAACCTATATTGAAGATACAGTTAATGCACTCATATGTTGTCATTCAATTGCAAAGTCATTTGGCGAAGTTTATGATTTATCTTCTGGATCCAAAATAGTAGTAAGAGAATTACTGAAGAAGTTAATGAGTGCATTTGAGAAGTCATCTGATTACAAAGTAATTGAGGCTTCTTGTACGCCTGGTGATAGTTTTGGGTTTCATTCTAAGGCAGAAAAAATACGAGATCATCTACAGTGGAGCCCGACTGTTGGGCTCGATGAGGGGTTAAGTCGATATGCCACATGGGTTAATAAAGTACCCATTCAAGATGACCTACATGCCTATCATCCATTCATGATGTGTAAAGATTAATCTAGCCCTAGTAAGGCTACGGATGACCTTTGATAATTGTAACAAAAGACTTTACGCATCAAGCTAGAACATAACTCCGTGCCAAAAAAAGTTGGCTTGATGGCCTGCTGGGGATTGTGTTTTCATTAATGTACCATATCGACCAGAAAATGTACGGATATCATACCTGTCTTGGTTGGTGATTAGTGACTGAAGTTATTCATGTTTCATGGCTATCAGTAACTTTTTTTTTAATGTATAGATCAGAGGTGGCAATATTTCTAGAATGAGTAGAAGAAAAAAAGGTTTGATATTATTCCAGCTTGGAAAATTCTGTACTGTTGGTATTTTAGGGGCCTTACTTAATTATATAGTTTTTTATTATTTATTAACTATTTTAGAAATAAATTATATTTTTTCTGGAGTTATAGGCTTTTTAGTTCCAATTCCTTTTGTATTTATTGTGAATAGGAAGTGGACTTTTGATTCTCGGGTTAGTTACAAAAAAGGTTTGTTTGTCTACACATGTGTGAGTTTGGTTGCTCTAATATCTCATTCTGTTACTCAATTGTATGTTCGAGAAATATTAAGTGTTTCATATGAGTATTCTCAACTTTATGGTATTTTTGTATCAGCTGGTGTGAATTTTCTATGTCTAAAGTTTATTGTGTTTAGAATTAATTAAAGAGTAAGAGGGCTTTTACTAATTATCACTTGTAGATGACACTAAAAATTAGTGTCAGGAAAAATAATTATTTAGGCATTAAGTGAGTTTTATAATCTATATAGATAAATGAAAAATAATAATTCTAAAATCACAGCATTGATCGCGGTGAAAGGTAATTCCGAGAGAGTGCCAAGGAAAAATATCAGACCGTTTGCGGACAGTAGCTTGTTGGAGATAAAATTAGACCAACTAGAAAGCTTGAATGTTTTTCACGACATTATCGTCTCATCTGAAAATAATGAAGTGCTATCGAAATGTAATCAGTATGACGTAAGAACCCATGTCAGAGACCCATTTTACTCTACTTCCCATGTTTCAATGAGTGATGTTTATGAGTATTTAGCTGGACAAGTAAAAACTGAATATATTGCTTGGATACCAGTAACTAATCCATTAGTAGATGGATCTGTTTATACAGAGGCTATTGAAGCCTTTGGGTCAATGGATCATGAAATTCATGATTCACTAGTTAGCGTTAATTTGTTGAATGAATACATATATTACAACGGTAAGCCCTTGAATTTTTCACTTGATCCATGGTCTAGATCTCAGGACTTAAATGGGGTTTTTGCAATCAACTTTGCCATAAATATAATTAGTAAGAAAAATATGATTGAACATAGGGCGACAGTAGGACGCAATCCTAGGTTTTTTGAAATACAAAAAGAAGTGGCACTGGATATAGATTATATGAGTGATTTTATGCTGGCAGAGATTTTATATAGAAATAGGGGTTAAATGATGAGTTCTGATAGTAATGTGAGTCGTGTTTTGAAAGATGATGGAGTAAATGTTATTGATCTAGATATTTTTGAGAATAATACTTGCACTTCTCTGAATGCAGTTAAGGAGCAATTTGGAGATACTGCATGGGCAACAAGAATAGTATACAACGATAGGTTTGGCGGAGTGCTTATCAGGCAATTTCCTGGTGAGGGTAATCGACTTCATTATCATTCCGATGCTGACGAATGTTGGGTAATTCTCGAGGGAGAATGGGAATGGTTTATTGAAGGTATTGGTACAAGAATTGTTCGTCAAAATGATATTGTGTTGGTTAGTAAAAACACTAAGCATAAAATAACATGTATAGGCACTATGCCTGGGGTGAGGTTCGCAATTACTAAACCTGATGTGGATCATGTTTATGGATAAAACCAATATTAGTTATTGTTTTAAAGGTAAGAATGTATTAGTTGTTGGAGGTAGCAAAGGTATAGGGTTAGGTTTAGTTCATAGTTTCCATGAAAGTGGTGCTTGTGTTTATTATCTTTCTAGGAGCGACATATCTTCAAGGGTTGGGACTCATTTGAAGGTAAACTTATTAGATGTGGTTGATTTAGAGCAAGCATTGGAAAAAATAGAAAGTTTAGAAATTGATATTTTAATTAATTGTGCAGCAATTAATTATTCAAAACAACATGATGCGATTGATCTTAGTGAATGGGATGATGTTTTCAGGGTTAATATTACTTCTGTTTTTATGATTTGTAATGCGGTTTTGAAATCAATGAAATTTAAGAAGTTTGGGAAGATTGTTAATGTTTCTTCGATTGCAGGAAGGCACAGGAGTGTCGTAAGTGGAATACATTATGTGAGTAGTAAGTCTGCGTTAATTGGTTTTACTAGACAATTAGCGTATGAAGTAAGTCAATTTAATATAAATGTGAATGTGGTTTGTCCTAGTCAAACAAAAACAGATATGTATTTTGACACCATGACTAAGGATAAGGAGATGGAGTTATTAAAAAATATCCCTTTAGGTAGAATAGCTTCCGTAGATGACCAAATCGCTCCAATAATGTTTCTATGCAGTGATGCTGCCAGCTATATGTCAGGAGCTGTGGTTGATGTAAATGGCGGTCAAATTTAGTATTTATCGTAAGCCCGAAATCTGAGGTGTTTTTATTTTGGTGGTTTCGAGTTGTTTTGTTATAAATTGGATGTGTGTAATTATAATCAATGGATTTCAATTAGGTATGGTATGGAATGATGATTAATACTATTAGAGCTGCAGTTTTAGAAGAGAATCAAAGGGTTGTCGTTACAAATAGTCCTAGGGTTGAATTATTACCAGACGAATGTGAAGTGACAGTACGCGCTGTGGGTCTTTGTTCTTCAGATATAGCTAGAGCTTATGGCAATGGAGCCTATTTTTACCCGCTTATTATGGGGCATGAGTTAGCAGGTACAGTTACACAAGTAGGGTCTGCTATTAACGAAGAATTTAAAGAGGGTGATCGAGTATGTGTTTTTCCATTATTGCCGTGTTTTAGTTGTTTGGCATGTGAAAAAAAACTTTATGCATTATGCCGTGATTATGATTATTATGGCTCGCGTCGTCATGGTGGTTTTTCGGAAAAGTTAAATGTAAAAGCTTGGAATATTTTGAAATTACCGGATGAAGTCGCCCTAGATGATGGTGCTCTTATCGAGCCTACCGCAGTCGTTCTTCATGCAATTGAGAAATTGGCTGTTGAGAAAAATAAACCTAGCAAGATCTGTCTTTTAGGAGCGGGTTTTATGGGGTTAATTGCGGTTCAAATTCTCAGTCGTTTTTATCCAGATTGTGAGGTGTTTTTAGCAGATCGGAATGAATTTAAACTTGATATAGGTTCTGATTTAGGTGCTGAATGTCGATGGATTGGTAGTGTTAACGCTTTTGAGGATTTTTTATTAGAATATGATGGGTGTTTTGATTATGTAATTGAATTTGCAGGGACGCCAGAAACATTTTCAGGAGCAGTTAGGCTTGCAGCACAAAATTCAAAAGTACTTTGGGTCGGAAATATTTCTGGTGATCTGGTATTGCCTCGAACGCAGGTGAGTTCAATTCTACGCAAAGAACTTACTATACTCGGTGTTTGGAATTCTATATATAAAGGCGATGGCGTTTGTGATTGGAGTAAGGCTATTGACTTGATTCATAATGGACTTAGGCCTTCAGAACTGGTCACGCTAAGAATTGGTTTTGATGAACTAAATGAAACATTAGGAAAACTTTATGCACATAAAACACGTAAATCAGTATTCAATACTATTAAAGTTTTAGTCGATCCTAAGATTACTAGTGAGTGAGGGTTGTTAATGCATAATATTGTCTATTCCCTTGTGATTCCTTGTTATAACGAGGCCGGTAATCTTAGAGGCTTGGTTGATAGGTGTTTGCATTTGATAAATGAGAGGGAAGATATAGAGGTCATACTTATCAACAATGGTTCTACTGATAATACAGTTGAAGAGCTTGACGATCTATTACTAGATTCCCACAATCCACGGTTGCGTTCGTTACATATTGACGTTAATAAAGGGTATGGGTTTGGTATTCTTTGTGGTTTAAAGCAATGTTCAGGTGAAATATTGGGATGGACGCATGCTGATCTGCAAACTGATCCTGTGGATTTCTTGGCCGCCATTTCATTTTTTGATAAAAAAAATGATTTAGGTTTCCCTTTTGTCAAAGGAAAGCGGTTAGGAAGATCTTTTAGGGATCTTGTTTTTACGTGGGGGATGTCTCTAGTTGAATGGTTTGTTCTTGATGTCCGGATGTGGGATATAAATGCTCAGCCTACTGTTTTTTCAAAAGATTTTTTCTTGTCTTGGCAGGAAGCGCCTAATGATTTTTCGTTAGATCTTTTTGTTTATTATGAAGCAATAAGAATGAATCTTATTGTAAAACGATTTCCTGTGGTTTTTGATACAAGACATGTTGGGGAAGGTCATAATGAGACATTCAGCTCTAAGTTTAAATACTCATGGAAAACCTTATGTTTTTCTTATGGTTTGCGTGGGCGTATTAAGAGACATGGTGTGGATTGAAAATGATTAAAATTTTGCATCGAGTGAATTGTCCTGAACAACTTGTAAATATTGATCGTGCATATGGTGTTGAAATGGACGTTCATGCATATGGAGAAAAGTTAGTTGTTCACCATGATGCTTTTCATGATGGGCCAGAGTTATCAGAATGGTTAGAAGCATGTGGGTCTCGTTTTGTTATTTTTAATATTAAAGAAGAGGGTATCGAATCTCGTGTTCGAGACTTAGCATTAAAGTTTGGGATTGTAGATTATTTTTTACTTGATTTATCCTTTCCTGCTTTAATTAAAATGGTTCGTAATGGTGAATCGCGTATAGCTATTCGTGTTTCTGAGTTTGAGGCGATTGAAAATGCATTATTGTTAGAGTCACAGGTTGAGTGGATTTGGCTTGACTGTTTTGAGGGGTTCCCATTGACAAAAGAAGATTGTCAGCAGTTAAAGGGATGTGATCTAAAGATTTGTTTGGTTAGTCCTGAGTTGCATGGAGGCTCGCGTTCTAAGAATGATATCTACATATTCCAGGAAAAATTAAAGGATCTCAACATGGATATTGATGCCGTATGCAGTAAGTATCCAGAATTATGGTAGGTACCAAAATATATAAAATCGAGTTTAAATTTTTTTACTGATAGCCTTTTGAGAGTGTTAGAAAGTTTGTGTGAATGCTATAACGTTCAGCTACTTTTAACTTCGGTTATTTATAGGGGGGTCACATAATTATTGGCTATTGAGGGTAGTTTTAGGCATAGAATTATGAAAGCTTACACTTAATAATTGGAGAGGTTACACAAAATTAGTTATTGAATTTAACCTTAGCGCATAATTTTGAACAGTCTCAGTCTTTTTGTTTACTGAAAATGTATGGTTCTAGCTCAGGAGGTAATTATTAATAAGGTCTTCTATTATGTGAATAATGGGAATTGGTTTCTATGTGTTTCCATTGTTTGGATGTTCTGTCTTTTGTCAGGATGGTATTTGTATCCCGTTATGTTTTTGAACTATAACGTTAATAATGGGTTGATTCTTAGTGATTTTGGGATGGTTAGTAATTATAGCAGTTGGCTTACGTTAGCCACTGAAATTGCTCGTGGTAACCTTTTTCCCATCGACCCTTATTTGGGGCAAGGGGGAATGGGTATTAGGTTCTTTCCCTATTTATCGCTATGGATCACAGGAGGGTTGATTTCTGCGTTTGGATGGGAATGGACCCTTTTAATAGGTAGTACTATTCTGCCTACGTCCTCATACATTTTAATGGTATTAATTTATAGAATTTATTTGCCTTTACGGTGGGCTATAGCGCTTTCTGCGCTTGGAGTGCTAGGTTTTAATTCGGTGCCGTTTCGAGATTTCATGGCGAATATCATAATGGGGAGTGGCTGGACTGATCTGGGTGTTATAAGTCAGCCTGATATTATGGGTTTTCCATTTCCTGCTGTGTCTTTGTTGTTATTTTTGTTTGTTTTTTATTTATCTATACAGCGCAAGTATTTGAGTACGCGCCGGATGTTTTTTCTTTCGATAGCTTGGGGGTTGCAGAGCCAAATTCATATTCTTAATTTAATTTTTGGGCTTCCGTTTTGGTTAATTTTTTTAGCACTTACTATTTGGCGCTCCAACAAAAACAGCTGGTCTAACAAGCAATCTCGACAATGGATTATTCAGGTTTTTATCGTTGGAATTTCTTGTGTTCCTATGGTTTTTTGTATTTTGAATCAAACGAACCAAGATATTGGACTGCAAGCTTTGGCTGGTGCTAATCAGGGCGAGTCAGGAGTTGGCTATTTCTTTTTTGTTGCCTATTTTATTTTACCCTTGGCCATTTTAAAATTGGCGTATTTTATATTTCGAATTGACGGTTATGAGCTTATATATAAATTCATTCCTGTTTGGACTATTATGTTTGTGGAATTAATGGTCACATTGGCGTGGGAATTGTTTGGTGTTGGTATCCCTAGTGCATTGGTATTTAGTAGGATGGGATTATTTTTCTGCCATCTTTTTTATTTTACGCCAGTAATTTATTGCATGAATAGTTCACATTCTAATTACTCCTTGGGGACAGAAGCTTACGGAGTATCTGTGCGGGTTAGATTGTTTCTTAGTTGGTTGTTTCAAGAAGCAAGTAAGGTATATTTGCCGATTTTCTTAGTTTTATTAACTGGGTTTGCTATGGCGTCAACTAATAAGGTGCATCAAAGTTTTTATGAGGAGTCTACGCTAGATATTCATGGGCGTGAAAAAGCTCTTAGATATTTAATAAAAGAAAGTCAGCCTGGTGATGTATTAATTGGCCCAGATAATTATATAAATCTTACTCTCCCCATAAATGGACGATATGGTACTTTGTGGAGTAATGCCATAAATAGTACGATTGATTCAGGTGAGGTTATGGAGCGTTTTGCAACATATGCAAAAGTTTTCAATTGGACTGAAGACCAATACTTGCTATTCATGTTGCCAGGTGATGTTCCTTTTAATGATTACCGAGGGGTATTCGATTTTTTATCTACAGACGTTATTCCTGGGCTAGGATATTGGTTGGTTTTTCATAATAAGAGATTAGAAGCTGGGGAATATAATGATTATTTATTTGAGAGCAGAGAGGTTTATGCTTCAGTTAAGGTGGAGAATAAATTGAAAGAATATAATGTAAAAAGGGTGTTGCTGAAAGGTCAGTTAGAATTTCTAGCTAATGTCCCAACTAAAGTGGTTGGGGAGTATACCTTGTACTATCTTCAGTAATTATATTAAATTTATTGATTAAGTTTTATTTGGAGAAATATATGCTTGCAGCTGTTTGGTACGCTCCTAATGATGTGAGGCTTGAAGAAAGAGAAGTACCTAGGATATTACCTGGAACGTTATTAATTAAGGTAAAGGCTTGTGCTATTTGTGGGTCTGATTTGCGTATATTTCGTGAAGGTAACTCAAGGGTGGAGCCCTCTCGTATATTGGGCCATGAAATAGCAGGAGAAGTTGTTGAAGTTGGTGCCGGTGTTATGAATTATTCTGTAGGAGATTCTGTTTCTACAGGCGCGGACATTCCTTGTGGGGAATGTAGTCACTGCTTATCAGGGCGGCCTAATTGTTGTGATATTAATTACGCTATTGGGTATCAGTTTGATGGGGGTTACGCGGAATATATTCGTTTAGATCCACTTGTAGTTAAGAATGGGCCGTTACAGAAGTTTAATGCAGTTTTGCCATGGCAAAATGCTGCACTGGCGGAACCTTTAGCATGTTGTATAAACGGGTATGAACGAGCGCTTTATCACAAAGGTATGGGGGGGAGTGTTGTGATATTTGGAGCGGGGCCAATAGGGTTGATGTTGTTGATGTTGGGAAAACAATACTATGGTGTTGATAATGTGGTTGTTATTGAACCTTCGGAGACTCGGCGTAATCTTGCTCTAGCATTTGGCGCAGATTTAGTTATTGATCCAGATATAACACAATCAGTAGATGAGGTTATGGCTTTTACAGAAAATCAGGGTGCCCAAGTGGTTTTTACTGCCTGCCCAATTTTAGAAACGCATAACCTAGCCGTTCAGATGGTTGCTAAGCGAGGTGTTGTGAATTTTTTTGGTGGGTTACCTAAGACTGCGCCTGCCATAGATATTTTGTCGAATTTTCTTCATTATCGTGAAGCTTATATTACAGGCTCGCATGGTTCAACGCCGGCACAACATAAAAGGGCTTTGGATTTGATTGCTACTGGCATTGTGGATGTATCTAAGGTCGTATCAAAAACAGTAGGCCTCAAAGATATTCATAAAGGGTTTGATTTGGCTAGAAGCGGGACTGTGGCAAAAGTTGTTATTACACCAGATGATGCATTAATCACATGAGTATTGTAGGGATTAATGATGATCGTGTACAAATATCGGCTTCTATAATGTGTGTGGATTGGTTGAATGCAGGAGACCAGTTAAAGATTTTACAGGACCAAAAGATTGACTATCTCCATTGGGATATTATCGATGGTAGGTTTGCTCCAGATTTCACTATGGGGTCAAGTATAATCAACAAGTTTCGTGAAAGTTGTAATCTACCTTCTGACTATCATTTAATGGTTGAAGAGCCAAGCAGGTTGTTCGATTATTTTAATATTACTCCAGGCGATATTTTTACTATTCACCAAGAGTGTTGTCGAAATTTACATCGTGATTTGTTAAGTCTAAGGCGGAGGGGTGCACAAGTTGGCGTTGCACTTAATCCTAGTACTGGTCTTGATACGCTAGATTATATAATTGAAGATATCGATGTGGTCTTGATTATGACGGTAAACCCAGGTTTTATGGGGCAAGAGTTAGTGCCTCAAACTTTGCGTAAGATTGAAAAGTTACGTAAGTGGATTGATGATATGCATCTAAACATTAAGATATCTGTTGATGGTAATGTTAGTGATCAAAATATACCAAAAATGGTCGCGGCTGGAGCTGATATTTTAGTTGGAGGCTCTTCAGGTTTGTTTCGTAATGATGTTCCATTGGAAGTTTCGATTGAACGGATACGTAGTAATATAAAAGAAGGATTAAAATACAAATGACTATAAAAGCACCAGAAGGTTTTCGTCTTGGAATTAATACTGGATTTGCAGTTAATCGTTACTCCGAGCCCGAAGAATGGGTGCGTATCGTTGGGGATGAGTTGGGGTTAGGTATCGTACAGTTCACTGCAGATATGTTAAATGTTGATTTGCCGGCGTCAATTCTAGTCAATCAAATAGACCGAATTCAGCGAGCATGTCAAACATATAATGTTGCAATATCGAGTACTTTTACAGGAGGATTTACGCGAGTTAACCATCTTGCTCACCCAGACCCCGAGGTAAGAGCCCACTGGGTTAGATGGTTTAAACGTTTTGTTGATTTGTCGGTAGATCTTGGTTGTCAGTCGATGGGTAGTCATTTTGGTATTTTTACACACTTTGATAATAATGATTCGCAAAGGCGAAAAGTTAGGCGCCAACAAAATATAGATGGGTGGCATGAAATTGCTCTTTATGCAAAAGAAAAAGGACTTCATTTTTTAACGTGGGAGCCAATGTCGATAAGTCGTGAACAGGGGGAGACTCTTGAAGAAGCTCGAAAGCTTCAGAACGATGTGAATATTGGTGCTCCATTACCTTTTAAGATATGTCTAGATGTTGATCATGGTGATGTGAGCTCGCTTAATCCAAATGATACTGATCCATATGTCTGGCTTGAAGAGTTTGGGGCTGACGCGCCGTTAATTCACCTTAAACAAAGTCAGATAAGTAAGTCAGGGCATTGGCCTTTTGTCGCTGAACATAATGAAAAGGGAAGAATATTTCCCGAAAAGGTTGTCAATGTATTGGTTGATAATCATGTAGAGCAAGTTGATTTACTTCTTGAATTGAGCTTTCGTGAGCGTGAACCCTCGGATTCAACCGTTGTAGAAGTATTAAAAGAGTCTGTTGATTTTTGGCGTTCGGCGGTGAATAACTAATGGTTAAGGTTCGGTATGAATAAGGTTAATGTGATCATTCCCATGGCGGGACATTCTCGTCGTTTTCACCAGGCCGGCTATGTTGGACCTAAAGCTCTTTTGTCGGTAGGGTTTAAGCGAATGATTGAGCATGTTGTAGATATGTTTGATACTACTTTATGCCATTATCATATCGTAATTAATTCTATGCAATTGTCTGATGACCCAGATCTTATAGATTATTTGGCTCAATTAGCAGTACGAGTAAACGTAGTTGTAGTTGAAAATCACGAGTTAGGTCCAGTTTATTCAGTTCTACAAGTCGATGGTATTGGTGACGAGGAGGAAGTGATTATTTCTTATTGTGATTTTATTGTCGATTGGGATTATTCGTATTTTATGCGACATGTTTCTGGGGAAGATGGGGGGATTGTCTCATTCAGGGGGTTTCACCCCGCTTCATTCGGTGATACATATTATGCATACCTCAATGTGGATGGTGATCGAATGGTTGAACTTCGTGAAAAGAGGTCGTTTACTCAGAATCGCTCTCAAGAACATGCATCTGCTGGTATTTATTATTTTAAGAGATTCGATACCTTTAAAAAATATGGTCAAAAGTGGCTCAATAAAGAGAATAAAATATTACCAGAAGCTTATGTGAGTCTTTTGTACAACGATATGGTTCTGGATAATTTATCGGTTATTGTTCATGAAGTGGGTAAATTTATATGTCTTGGGACGCCGGATGATTATGAGCAGTATCAATTTTGGTGGAAGTATTTTACAGAGGAACCTAAATCGATTACTCAAGGTAATCGCGATGTAACACGTATTGGATTGATCCCTATGGCTGGGATGGGGAGTCGTTTTCGAGAGTATGGGTATCGTGTAGCAAAGCCATTGATTCATGTTCAGGGAAGTCCTATGGTCTTTAAGACAGTTAGGTCAATGCCGGAGCAAGATCGATGGATTTTCCTTCCTCGGCAGGAGGACTTGACGCGACACCCAATTGAGAAAGCTCTTCGATCGTTTAGTGACCACGTTATTATACATGGTGTTCAAGAGCATACTACTGGGCAGGCAGCTACCTGTATGCTTGTTTCAGATCATATTGATGATGATGCCGAGTTAATTATTGCTTCTGCTGATTATGAGCATCGTTATGATTCTAAGCTTTGGAGAGAAGTGCTTGATGATCCTACTATAGACGGCGCTATATGGACGTATCGAAGTGGTTCAATGATGTTAAAGAACCCCGAAATGTTTGCTTATTGTTGTGTAGAAGAAGATGGTGTAACAATTAGCAAGATTGTGGAAAAAGACACTATTAGTGAGACCCCTAATTTAGACCCTTTGGTAGTTGGGACCTTTTGGTATCGTCGTGGTTCTGATTTTAAAGTAGCAGCAAAGAACATGATAAATAGGGATATTACAGTTAATGGTGAGCACTATGTCGGTACTAGTATCAATTATTTAATTGAAAGTGGAAAGAAGTTTGTTATTTTTGATATAAGGCAGTGGATTAGTTTTGGAGACCCATTTGAACTAAAAGTATTAGAGTATTGGGAAGAATATTTTAACGGAGAGTATTGATTAGTATTAATGTTAATTTTTAAAAAACAACATTTAGGCTTCCTATACTGTGCATTTTGACCGATAGAGAGCAAGGTTTTGTGTGTGTTGACAATCATGATAAACAGTTGTACCTGACAATTAATGGTATTGACCACATTAATAAGAGAGCAATGTCACCACAAACCAATGGAATCTGCGAACGTTTTTATAAGAGTATTTTGAATGAATTTATCCGAATTTATCAGGGGTAAATATGCTTCGGGCGTATGCGGATGGAAACTTTACTTGATGGTAAACTCATTTAGGTTGAAAAGAATTTAGCTCAAATCTAATGGGCACTCACAAAAAATGGGTAATTATCAAATCAAGTCTGAGTGGCTGCCTATTAAGAAAATGATTATTTCGGGTTAGTTTAGACTTTTGAGTTTTTGTTGAATATTTATTTGAAATCAGATTACGCTTCGTAGGAGTAGTTTTGAAATTAGCAGGTTTAAATATATTAGTTTTTCTTAGCGTTTTCTTTGTTGCTCTTTCTGTTTCTAGGGGGTACTTAGCTGTTAACTTTTCTGGTGATTCGGTATACCCAGTCACATATGAAAATTTCTATGTCTCTAATAGTGAAAAAGAATTAAATAATCGAGAATGCGGAAATGCATCAGATTTAAGTGATAGGCATAGGCTTCGCTGGGTTTTTTGGCAACTCAAGAGCAGTCTTTATGATGTAGCAAAAAATACATTTGGATATTCTGGTGTAGGAGCCACGTTTTCATTATTACACGCACTAATCGTTACATTGACCTTTTGGTTTACGAATAAAATAGTATTACTGATAAGGGGTATTATTTTGAAATCTCAAGAATTAACTGTTCTAACTAGTGATGAGAATGATTCAGCGGATTTGTTTATCAATGTATTTGTTTTTTTGGCGCTATTTTTGTATACATTTAATGGTCAGGTTGGTGAGTATACATATTCAATAATTGAGGGTTTTTTTGTTTCACTTGCTGTTTATAGCGCGTTCAGAAATAAAGTTCTGTTGTTTAGTATTGTTGTTTCATTGGCAGTGTTAAATAGAGAGAGTGGCTTTGTATTAATTGCTGTTTGGTTTATTGTTAATGGTGTATATAGAGATAATATATTTAAAAATAGTTTCATATTGGTGCCCTGCTGTGTTTTTATGGTTGCAAATTATGACTTAGCTCATTGTTTAGTTCGTGAAAACTTTCTTATCTCATCTCGGCCTCTTTTAGGACAGTTAACATTTCATATTTTTTTTGATGGGGTTTGGGGGGTTGTAAGAGGGGGAGTGGCTATTGTATTTAATTACGGGGTATTTATTATTCCATCAGTTCTAGCATATATCTGGGTGCGAAAAAATGTAGTTAGTATTTCACTTATAATTAAAAGGATTATGTATATTATTGGTTTATACGTGTTAGTTTTTTTAATTGCCACGCCACTTAACCATATGTCTGTAAAGTTTATTATAGTACCTCTAGTTAGTACGGTCTTATCTGTTTGTATGGTTTGTTTATTTGAGAAGAAGTTATCTAGGTTAGAATAAATTATATTATTTTTAATAAAGGGAAAAAAGGACAAGTATGCCGAAAGTTCTTATTACTACTGTGCCTTTTGCTGTTAAACGGCGCTTGCCACTTGATTTACTTGAGCAGGCTAATATTGACTATGTGATAAATCCATATGATAGAAAGCTGACAGAAGAGGAGTTAGCTGATTTGATCTCAGATTTTGATGTTCTTATTGCGGGTACTGAGAGGATTAGCGAGAAAGTTTTGAGCAATACAAGTAATCTTAAACATATATCAAGAGTAGGTATTGGATTGGATGGGGTCGACCTTTTAGCAGCAGAAAAGAGAGGTATAAAAGTATCCTATACGCCGGATGCGCCTGCACCAGCTGTTGCAGAATTAACGATTGGTATGATGCTCACTTTGTTGCGCTCAACACATGTCTCTAATACACAAATGCATAATGGAGAGTGGCATCGTTTTTTTGGAAGGCGTTTGTCAAAGGTTACTATAGGTATTATTGGTGTTGGGCGGATTGGTATTGGCGTGATAAAGCATCTGCAAGGCTTTGGTTCTCCAAAAATTCTAGCAAATGATATATCAAATATACCGCATGAATTGAATTTACCAGTTCAGTGGACGGACCAAGAGAAAATTTTCAGAGAGGCTGACATTATTACTCTTCACCTTCCTTTAACTGGATTAACTAAAGATTCAATCAAAGAAGAGCAGTTAATGTTGATGAAAAAAGATGCAATTATTATTAACACCTCCCGTGGTGGGATTATCAATGAAAAAGATCTTTACAATGTGATGCAGTCTGGCCATTTGAGTGGCGCCGCTATTGATGTTTTTGAGCGGGAGCCATATAGTGGGCCTTTAAAAGATATAGAGAGGTGTATGTTAACTGCACATATGGGCTCTATGTCGTTTGATTGTAGGACTAGAATGGAGCTTGAAGCTACGGAAGAGGCTGTTCGTTTTCTAACAGGCGAGCCACTTGAGAGAGAGGTTCCAAAAGAAGAATATAATGTTCAAAAGATGGGTTTATGAGTAATTTATTGAATAAGGTTTTAGTTATTGGCGGCTCTGGTTTTATGGGCAGCCACACTGCAGATGTACTCAGTGATAATGGAAAGATAGTTAGTATTTTAGATAAGGTTTCATCTCATTGGTTGAGGAGCAATCAAAATATGATAGTCGGCGATGCAATGGATTCAGATATCTTAGAATCATCTATGCAAGATATTGATTGTGTATATTACTTTGCTGGAATTGCTGATATTGGTGAGGCAAAATCTAATCCATATAGTACGATTGAAATAAACATTATGGGTTTAACTAAGGCTTTAGAGGCGGCAGTTAAAAATAATGTTAAACAGTTTGTTTATGCCTCAACGATGTATGTTTATAGTTCGCATGGCTCTTTTTATAGGGCAAGTAAGCAGGCAGCAGAAATTATTATTGAAGCATATCAAGAAAACTATGGGATAGATTTTGTCTTTTTGAGGTACGGGTCTTTGTATGGGCCAAGATCTCAAGATTGGAATGGTATAAAGAATTTTGCTAGGCAAATTGTTAAGGATGGTTTTTTAGAGTATCCAGGTGATGGATCAGAAATTCGAGAGTATATTCATGTTATTGATGCGGCAAAGTTGAGTGTAAAGGCATTAAATGAAGAATATAAGAATCGGGCAATAACAATAACAGGTCAGCAAGCTATGTCGGTAGCTAATATGTTTGCGTTGATTTTTGAGATTGAGGGAAAAGAGGTTAAGGTTAACTATTTGGACGAACATAATAGTTCAAGTCATTATGGTAATACACCCTATAGATATACACCAAAGACATCGATGAAAATAATACCAACTGAATTTGTTGATTTAGGGCAAGGTTTATTAGATATCGTAGAAGAAATTCATAACAGTTTGTGAAATTGTTATGAATTTAGATAAGTTTGAGATGATATTTTGGGATTTTGATGGTGTTATTAAAGAATCAGTCTCAGTTAAAACAGATGCGTTTGTGGAGTTGTTCCATCCTTATGGTGACGATGTTTGCAGTAAAGTTAGACAGCATCATATTGAGAATGGTGGAATGTCGAGATTTGAAAAGATTCCAATGTATTTAATGTGGGCAGGTGTAAAGTTAACCGATGGTATAGTAGAAGAATTTTGCACTAGATTTAGTAGTCTTGTAAAAGACAGGGTTATTGAGTCACCCTGGGTTCCGGGTGTTGAGAGTTACTTGCGAAAAAACAAGTATAATATAAAATTTGTAATGGTTTCAGCAACTCCAAAGACTGAGCTTGATTCGATCTGTAGTCACCTACAACTAAGCGATATTTTCTTTAAGCTTTATGGTTCACCAATTAAAAAAGAAGACGCAATTAGAGAAAGCATACGCGATAGCAGGGTAATCCCGAGTGAGTGTTTAATGATTGGCGATGCTCGTGCTGATGCTGATGCAGCAAAAGAAAATAAAATTTCATTTATCTTACGTAGACACGAGTTAAATGAAAATCTTATTGTGGACCCTGATACTCAAGTTATTAGTGATTTCTTACTATGGTAATGGCTGTTAACATGTTATGAGTAAAAGACTCATTATTATTCAGTCTATTAATAATTTCAATAGACTCGAGAATATTTTAACACCGTCATGTGACATATTAGCTTTAAGTCAAAAGGCTTTATATGTTTTAGATAAAAAAAATTTATCATATAAGGATTTTGATGACTTCTATTCAATTGATCAGTACATCAATGATATGGGTATCTTTCATGAGAAGGTTGATGTTTTTCTTGAATCCTTAGATGTTGAGTGTGGTAAGGGTGGTGTAAACTTTCCATATGCGTATAGTGGTAATGAACACTACTTGTTAACACTACTTGATGATTTATTCTACTTGGAAAAATTAATTCAAATTATTCAAGATAGATATGCGGAAGTATATTTATTTGCTGAGCAAGAACCGCAAAAAATATTAAACAATCACTTACTCTTCTCTGAATTAAACTCTCGGAAGGTTAATGGTACTATTTCCATTCCTTTAGAAAGATTAACCAAGAGGAGAATGCAAATAATTTATAATTGTATCGATGTGCATTTTGTAAGGGATGTATCATCAGAGCCAATCAGTATCCCCACTATCGTGAAGGTTAAAAGATTTAAGGCTAGGGTGGATAGATATATTGATAGAACAATTAAATATAATAAAACGATTAGATGTACTTCTGATTTGGTGATAAAAAAGAAAGTTGTTTATATTATTCAAGATGGGTATGAGGTTTCAATTTTAAAAAGATATTTGACCAAGTTCCGTTTGTTAAATGTAATTACCAAAATAAGACAAGAGACTGCGTGTATTGTTCCGCTAGATATGCCTAGTGTTCCAGTTGAAGGTATTCTATTAGATTTTACAGATAGTAACTTTCATTTTCTGGGAGAATATATAAGAATAATTATGATGTCTTACCATAAGGAGGTGGTTGGTAGGATAAACTTTTTTAAAGAAAAGTTTGATCAGGTAATACAGAGAGATAGGCCCGTATTGCTCTTATATGCTTTGGGTACTAGGGATGTGTTTGATACGGTTTCTTGTTATGTCGCAAACAGTTATGATATTCCAGTAATTTTCTTTCAACATGGAGGGCACTGTTTATTTGGATTAAGTCTAGGCCATCAATCTATAGAGTATAATTTAAGAGTCTTGAAGACATTAATTATTAACTCTAGTGCGGAATTAAATGCGGTTCAAAATGACAAGACCCGTGCGCTTTCTCTCGGATCTATGCGACATTATGAGTTAAATAAAAAAACCGTCTTAAAGCCTACAAATGAAATAATGTATTGCCTTGGGCCAGATGTGAAGCTTAACTTTAGAGAATTAGTAGACCACTATAGTGAAGTTAAAAAACATAGAAACAGTATGCATTTTATGTCTATTGTTAATTATCTTGATATTAAAGCTGATGTAAAACTACATCCTGTAGGGGAACTCGAAAGTTATGAAGCATATAGGAATATTATTGAGTCAAATTCATATAAAAAAATTAATGTAATATATGGTGTTGAGGCTGAGGCTATATCATGTCGCTACAAGCTTATTATTATTGATTTTTTACTTTCAGGGCTTAATAATCACATATTTTCTTTAAATGTTCCGGTCATTATTTTCAATTCAGACATGAGTAAGTTGCAAATTCATGGTGATCATTTATCTGATTTGTATCAAAGATGTTACATAGCAACAAATAAAGATGAGTTAAGAGCTCTATTGGACAGATACAAAAATGGCTCTTTACCTTCAAAGTGGAGTGAATATTTTATATCTAAATATATTTATCCGTTTGAAGATGTGAGTCCTAGAGTGCAGATTACTAGTTACATCGACAGTATTATTTAGTTAGTCATACAATAAATAAGAGGTATGTGATGGGTTCTTTAGAGCAAGTGCCGATGAAGATGTAATGATTCTATAAATCATCATATAGGAACAACTTGGATGGCAGATAGTTCCAAAACTGGTGTGGTTGATAAGAATTGTAAGGTTTTTGGGATATCAAATTTATATGTAATAGGTAGTTCAGTATTTTCTACCTCGTCTATTGTTAATCCCACTTATGCAATTATCGCTTTATCTTTGAGACTTGGCAGTTATTTGGCAAGTGTAAAATTTTAATTACTTAATAGAAGGGAAAATGAAGAAAGTTTATGTAGGAATGAGTGCGGATTTAATTCACCCTGGTCATATTAATATCTTAAGAGAGGCGGAAAAATTAGGAAGCGTCACAGTTGGTCTGCTAACAGATAAGGCAATAGCGAGTTATAAAAGACTTCCTTATATGACTTACGATCAAAGGAAAGAAGTCATTGAAAATATTAAAGGAGTGGTCAATGTGGTTGCTCAAGAAACTCTAGATTATAGGGGGAATCTTGAAATAATTAGGCCTGATATAGTTGTGCATGGAGATGACTGGAAAGAAGGCGTGCAGTCAAAAGTAAGGCTGCAAGTTATTAAAACCTTGAATAAGTGGGGCGGGCAGCTAGTAGAAATAAGCTATACAAAAGGAATTTCTTCAACACAAATTAATAATTCATTAATGGAGATTGGAATAACTACAGATGTTCGGAGGAGCAGGTTAAGACGATTGATAAGTGCAAGGCCCATAGTGAAGATTCTGGAAGTACATAATGCATTATCTGGGTTAATTGCCGAAAGTACTGTAGTTGAGAGAAATGGTTTAAGCACTAGTTTTGATGGCGTTTGGTCTAGTTCTTTAACTGACTCTACAGCAAAAGGCAAGCCAGATATTGAGGCTATTGATATGACCTCGAGAATAAATGTGGTCAATGAGGTTTTCGAAGTAACTACTAAGCCAATGATTTTTGATGCTGATACTGGCGGTAAAGCCGAGCATTTTGAATTTACAGTAAAGAGTCTAGACAGAACTGGAGTTAGTGCTGTGGTTATTGAGGATAAGACAGGTCTTAAAAAGAACTCATTATTCGGTAATGATGTTAAGCAAACGCAAGACAGTATTGAAAATTTTTGTAACAAAATTAGAGTAGGAAAGGCTGCACAGATAAGTTCTGATTTTATGATTATTGCACGTATAGAGTCCTTAATTTTAGAAGCAGGCATGGATGATGCTTTAACTCGCGCAGAAGCCTATATTAGAGCTGGTGCTGACGGTATTATGATTCACTCAAGGCATAAAGATCCAGCTGAAATTATAGAATTTATGCAAAAATTTAGAGCTGTTGATAATACTACCCCTGTTGTTGTAGTGCCCACTAGTTTTAACTCTGTAACGATTGAAGAGTTCGAGGAGATGGGAGTAAATATTGTTATTACAGCTAACCATATGTTACGTGCTGCTTATCCAGCAATGCTAAAGGTTGCTAAATCTATTCTAGAAAATGGTAGAAGTTTAGAAGCAGAGCCTGATTGCATGTCTATTAAGGGAATTTTGGAATTTATACCTGGAACTAAATAATGATAAGTCCAGAATTATTTTTCAATGCTTGTAAGAAAGAAGGTGTTAACTTTTTTTCAGGTGTCCCTGACTCTTTATTGAAGAATATGTGTGCTTATATTTCTGACAATACATCAGAAAAAAACCACATAATTGCAGCAAATGAAGGCAATGCATTATCTCTTGGTATTGGTTATCATTTGGCTACAGATCAATTGCCATTGATTTATATGCAAAATTCTGGATTGGGGAATATTGTAAATCCATTACTGTCACTTGCAGATTCCGATGTCTATGCTATCCCAATGTTGTTAATGATTGGTTGGAGGGGGGAGCCAAATATTAAGGACGAACCTCAGCATAAAAAGCAAGGAAGAGTAACCATTGCATTACTGGAATCGATGGAAATTCCTTATAGTGTATTATCTTCTGAAACTAGTAATGCAGAAGCTGTGAAAATTATTCGTGAAGCGGTTAGTATTAGTCAAAAAAACAATACACCTTTTGCATTGGTGGTGAAGAAAGATAGTTTTGAAAGTTACGGATTAAAAAATGATAGTAAAGGTGATTACCCTTTGTTAAGAGAACAAGCAATTAAATTGGTAGTTGATGGTTTAGGTGATAATGATGTCGTCGTAGCTACCACTGGTGTAGCTTCAAGGGAGTTATTTGAATATAGAGAGGCATTGTGTCAAGGCCATGAAAAAGATTTTCTGACTGTCGGTGGTATGGGGCATGCTAGCCAGATTGCTGTAGGTATTGCTCTGCAAAAATCAGATCGGAATGTGTTTTGTTTTGATGGTGATGGTGCAATGTTAATGCATATGGGTTCACTAGCTATTAATGCCAATACTAAATGTACTAATTTTAAACATATTATTTTTAATAATGGAGCGCATGATTCAGTTGGTGGTCAGCCAACAGTGGGATATCAGATTGATGTGAAATCAATTGCAAGTGCTTTAGGCTACAGTAAAGTATTACAGGCTACTAATGAATCTGAGATTAAAAATGCCCTAGAAGAATTGCATCAATATGATGGCATGGTTTTGTTGGAAATTAGAGTGAATAAAGGCTTTAGATCGAATTTAGGTAGGCCAAGTACCACTCCGATTGAAAATAAAAAAGCACTAATGAATTTTCTTAATTGATAATGCAAAAGGAATATATAGGAAGATACAGCCTGAAGAGGATTCGAGATATTATTGATGAGCTTCATGCAGAAAAAATAATGTTGGTAACGGGAAAGAAATCATTTTCTGCATCTGGTGCTAAAAGTATTTTAGACTCTCTATTAAAGAAAAAAAATATTATTAAATTCAATAATTTTGAAATTAATCCTAAATTAGAAGATGCGTATTTTGGGATTGAACTCATTAGACAAGAAAAGCCTGACCTGATTTTAGCTATTGGCGGTGGCAGTGTTATTGATATGGCAAAACTTATTAATATTTTAGCAGCACAAATAGAACACACTGCCTTGGAAGTTATTAATGACAGTAGTTTTATTTACAATAAAGGATTGCATTTGGTTGCCATTCCTACAACTGCTGGAACTGGTAGCGAGGCAACACATTTTTCTGTTGTCTATGTTGACAATAAGAAGTATTCATTAGCACACAAATTTATGTTGCCTGATTATGCCATTGTTGATTCCTCGCTCACATATAATTTACCTAAAAACATAGCTGCATCTTCAGCCATGGATGCATTAAGCCAAGCAGTTGAATCATATTGGGCAATTGGATCTACGGATGAAAGTAAGAAGTATGCAAAACATTCCATAGAAGTTATCTTACAGTCAATAGAAGCTGCAGTCATTGAAATGGATACTCATGCAAAGGATTTAATGTCTATAGGATCTAACCTATCGGGTAAAGCAATTAATATTTCTAAAACAACTGCTGCACACGCAATATCCTACCCAATTACTACATATTTTAATATTCCTCATGGTCATGCTGTGGCTCTAATGTTAGGGAATTTCTTTATTCTGAATTATAACCAGAAAGGAAAAAGGGTGCTTGACCCTAGAGGGAAAGATTATTTAGATGCGGTGATGAATGACTTGTTTAAAATGTTTGGGTGCAGCAGTGCTAAGTGTTGTTACGATAGATGGTATGAACTGATGGAATTAGTCGGTTTGAGTGCAGATTTGTCATGTTTAGACATAAGAGATGCGAGAGATATTGAGCTTATTATTGAGAATATCAATATAGAAAGAATGAGTAACAATCCTACAATAATTGATGGAGGAATTATTTCAAGTTTATTTAAATAGGTATGATCTTGATTTAATATTTTTATATGAAAATACATAGTACTGATAAAAAGAATATTTTGGAATTGAAATGTATAATGTTTTCTTATCAATTCAGTAAATTTCCATTTTTGTTAGATTTTTTTGGAAATCCTTATACATTTATTAAATCAAGATATTATATGTATTGTAGTGTGGTTCTTGTCTATGTTTTGTTAAAAACCAGAATTAAACCAAATGCAGTAACAATTGCCTATGTGTTATGCGGAATAGCTACAGCAATATTACTTGCAATTCCAAATATAACGTGCAATCTCGCAGCAGTTGTTATAGCTTTTAATAAAGGTATTTTAGATTGGAGTGATGGTCATTTAGCAAGGATAAAATATAGTCCTAGTGTTACTGGCCATATATTAGATGAATATGGTGCAGTTATAAATTCAATTGGATTAACTGTAGGTTTGGGTTTTTTTTCTATGCATCAATCAGGTTATAATGGCTTGATCTACGCAATATCTGTCGCTCCTATACTGCAAGGGATGACTTATAAGTCTTTCGCTAAAAATGTAATTATAGATAATAGACATAATTACAAACTAAAAACAGTAAGTGACTATGAAAAAACAACTGATTTGGACCGTTCTGGGGTTGGGTCGAAAGGGTTAGGAAATTTACTTATCAATTTGAATTGTATTCTTGATGATAGGGCGAGAAGTGTAGACTTTGTACTGCTAATTATTTTATGTGATATATATTTTGGAACCTTTATAACGCTCTATATTTTTTTATTAATTACCTTTAAGTTATTTGCTAAATTTGCATTTTCTTTTTATACGGGTGTTAACAACAAATGGGCAGAATCAATAGTAGAAAGTAAGTAATTAACTTTAATCTTAGAATGATATGACTAAAAAAATAGAAGAAATACTAAACACTAAATATAAAAAGAATGATTCTGGTATTTTTGAATCTGGTAATTGTGGCTATTGGTCAAATCTAGATAAGAGTGAGAATATTGAATTTATTAAACTTCTCAAAAGCACTGATCCTTTGCAAGCTGTAAGAGCTGTGATCCCAGAACAAGAGGATCAAATATTTTCAGAAAAAAGAGAGGCGGCTCTTGAATTATTAGATATTAAGGAGGATTCGGTTTCTATTGATTATGGTTGTATGTGGGGCGTTTTATCTGTTGGACTCGTAAAGCGTGGGTCAGTGGTAATTTCCATTGATCAAACCAAAGAGTCATTAGAATTTTTAAATGCACGTAGAAAGTATGATGATTTGAATTCAATGTTTATTGTTCAGGATGATATTAAAAAGGTTGATTTGGAAAATATTTCAGATTTTGCAATTGTGAACGGTGTGCTTGAGTGGGTACCTGAGACTGGCGAAGTTGAATTGAAAAAGTTTTTTGGACAAAAATCTTTAAGGGAATATAGTGATGTTAACCCAAGAGTTACACAGTGTGAATTCCTGTCTAAAGTTAAGAATAACCTTAAGTCTGGTGGTAAGTTGTTATTAGCTATTGAAAATAGATATGATTACACGCAATTTTTGGGGAAAAAAGATCCTCATGTGGATTTGTTCCTTACTTCAATTTTACCAAGGCAATTATCAAATGTTATTTCTATGATTTTTTTAAGGCGACCCTATGTGAATTATATTTATTCCTTTGGTGGCTTGAAGAATTTAATTCTTGAGGCAGGGTTTGAAGAGGTGGACTTGTATATGGTTTTCCCTCACTATCATAAACCTGAGCTGATTTTACCTTATAAAAAAGGTATTACTTTATACGAAAAATACTATTCCATGAGAGGGGTGTCATTAAAACGTAAAATTGTTTGGGGGATTGAGTTTATTTTAATGAAATATTTTAAAGCAGGCTTTTTCTCACCATCAATAATTGCTGTTGCTAAAAAATGAAGGCCTTGGTACGTAATTATCTTCATGGTAGTCAGGTTTATGTAGTTAAAGAATTTGATGACACGGGGGTGCCAATTTCCATTAAAAAGTCTTCCTCTTCCAAAAATGGAATTCATTGTTTGAGAAATGAAATAAAAGGGTTTAGTTGGTACTCTAGTGTAAATGCAAATAATCAGACAGATGTTTTGAGTGTCTATGATGGTAAAGAATATTTTAAGTTAAGTTCTAAATTTATAAAAGGTAAAAGATGCTCTTATTTAGATGGATTTAGTTGCAACAAAGAATTCTTATTTATTGTTGTTAAGAATTATTGTAGTTTATGGATAAATAGTACGTCTATAAATAATCTTTTTAATGTACACGGTGATTTTTCAATAGAAAATATAATTTTTTGTGATTCTAAGCCCGTGATAATTGATTGGGAGCATTTTCATGAAGCAATTGCACCCATTGGGCTTGATGCTATGAATTTACTTTTTGAGCAGTTATGGTTTGATGGGCCAATTAAGAGGGCTCATTTTAATGTGATTAGTGATTTAGTTGAGATTATTATTTATCTTAAAAAAAGAGGTGGATTGGATTCTTATTTTTTAGACAGGCCATTGTCTAAAACTATCTTTTTTATTAAAGATAACCAGCATATTTGGGGGGCGCAATTGAATAAACTACCTATTTTAAAGTTTACCAGTGATGAGGTATTAAAAATTGACGATATGATTATGGGCTTGTTGGATTAGTAAATTTTTAGTGAGAGATAAATGCATAATTTAAAATCAATTTTTTCGGGTAAAACAGTTCTAGTTACTGGGCATACAGGTTTTAAAGGTAGTTGGCTTTCTACCTGGTTAGTTATGTTAGGGGCTAATGTTATTGGATTGTCAGACGATTTAGTAACAAAACCATCGAATTATGAAGTTTCTAAAATTCATGAGTTGTTACATGATTATCGCGTTGATATTCGAGATTCTAAAAAAGTCAGTGAAATAGTTCTTAAGTCTCAGCCTGATTTTGTTTTTCACTTGGCTGCGCAAGCATTGGTCGGTACATCCTATAAGTTTCCATTAGATACCTTGACTGTTAATGCGGTTGGGACTGCAAATGTATTGGATTCTTTAAAACATTTAAACAAGCAAGTTGTGTCGATTATGATAACAAGTGATAAAGCTTATGATAATGTTGAATGGATTTGGGGGTACCGAGAAACTGATCCTCTTGGTGGTAAGGATCCATATAGTGCATCTAAGAGCATGGCCGAAATGGCTATACGTTGTTATGTAGAATCTTTCTATAAGGATGATGCTTTTTCTAATATACGTATTGCTGTCGCTCGTGCTGGGAATGTTATTGGAGGAGGTGATTGGGCCGTAGATAGAATCGTTCCGGATTGTATGAGAGCTTGGTCAACTAATGAGGTTGTAGATATACGTTCTCCAAATGCGACAAGGCCTTGGCAGCATGTTCTAGAGCCATTAAGTGGTTATCTTTCGCTTGCAGCCAAATTATCAGAAAATAATAAATTCCACGGTGAGGCTTATAATTTTGGGCCACCTGCTAATCAAAATGAGTCTGTTAGTAAGTTGCTTGATCAAATGTCAACTTGTTGGAGTAATGTGCGTTGGAATGATATTTCTAAGGGACTACAGAGTTTCCATGAGGCTGGTTTATTAAAATTAAATTGTGACAAGTCTTTGCTTCATTTAGATTGGCAGTCAGTTATGTGTTTTGATGAAACTGTTTTGATGACAGTTGAGTGGTATAAAGAGTTCTATCAAAATAAACCTGCCTCAATGATGGAGTTTACGAAATCACAAATAATGGAATATATTCAATTAGCTGAGCAACGAGGCATAGTATGGGGTTAACTAATCTAGATCGCATTCATATCACACCATTGGATAAGGTTGTTGTAGATGGCGGTAATGTAATGCATGCTATTAAGTCTTCCTCGTCCGGTTTTGTTGGTTTTGGAGAGGCATATTTTTCAATGGTTAATCAAGGCGCAATTAAAGCATGGAAATGTCATCATAAAATGACACTAAATTTAGTAGTTCCTATCGGAGAGGTGCGCTTTGTGTTTTTTTTGGCTGGTGCACTTAACAACTTTAGAGTTGAGGATATTGGTGAGCAACGCTATGTTCGGTTAACAGTGCCTCCTCAGATCTGGTTTGGCTTCCAAGGCAGAGCGTCGGGTCATAATATGGTGATGAATGTTGCAGATATTGAACATGACCCCAATGAGGTTTCACGAAAACAAATAGTGGATGTTCCATATAGGTGGTGCGAAACATGAAAGTTATTTTATTAGCAGGGGGGTTTGGTACTAGACTTTCTGAATATACTGAGTCTGTTCCAAAACCGATTATTTCAATTGGAGGGCTTCCTCTCCTATGGCATATTATGAGTAATTATGCATTTTATGGTCACAAGGATTTTTATGTTGCTCTTGGATATAAAGCATATTTAATAAAAGATTATTTTCTTAATTATCGGAGTTTAAATTCTGATTTTACTATTGATTTAGGTACTGGAAAGGTTGAGCCGCATCAGATCAATGGAGTAGATTGGAATGTTACGCTAGTTGACACGGGATTAAATTCAATGACTGGGGGCCGAGTAAAGCGGTTGCAGAAATATGTTGGGAATGAGACATGTTTTCTTACATATGGTGATGGTGTTTCAGATATTAACATAGAAGAATTATTGGCATTTCATCGTCAACATGGAAAGTTGGTTACTGTTACTGCAGTTCGACCCAGCGCACGATTTGGAGAATTGGAGGTAAATGGTAAAAATGTAACTTCATTTAAAGAAAAGCCCCAGACTTCCTCAGGTCGGATAAATGGAGGTTATTTTGTAATTGAGCCCGAATTCTTTGAACTAATTGATAATGATTCTACAATTCTTGAGCGAGAGCCATTGGAGACGGCGGCTAAGATGGGTGAATTGATGGCATATTTCCATGATGGGTTTTGGCAATGTGTAGATACAAAGCGAGACCGTGATTTATTGGAAGAGTTATGGGTTTCAGGGGAAAAGCCTTGGCTTTCTGGACGTGAGTAAAAGATTATTGATTATAGGCGGAACCGGTTTTATCGGTAAAAGCTTAGCTCGTGAAGCATTGTTGCTTGGTTTTTCAGTTGTGGTTTTATCTCTGAGATGCCCGAGTAAGAAAGAAAAAATTCAGTGTGTCTCTTATCTACAAGCAGATATTAACAATTTCATTGATTTACAAAATAACTTAGTAGCAGCAGACTTTGAATATGTTGTGAATTTATCAGGCTATGTAGATCATGCTGGTTTTTTCACCGGCGGAAAAGCTATTATTGATACGCATTTTATTGGGCTACAAAATATAACTCAAATTCTGAACTGGAAAAAGATTGAGCGTTTTGTCCAAGTCGGAAGTAGTGATGAGTACGGTGGGAACGAAGCCCCACAGCATGAAAATATGCGGGAAATGCCAATATCACCTTATTCTTTAGCGAAGGTAGCTAATACACATTTTCTACAAATGTTACATAGGACAGATAATTTTCAAGTTGTAATTTTACGTCTATTTTTGGTTTATGGACCAGGTCAAGGTTGTGGTCGATTTTTGCCTCAGATTGTTGAAGGTTGTTTTTCTGAAAAGGAATTTAAAACCTCTTTAGGCGAGCAGGTACGTGATTTTTGTTATATTGATGATATTACAGATGGAATATTAAAAGCGTTGAAGTGTGATAATGTAAATGGAGAGATAATTAATCTTGCATCAGGGAATCCAATATCTATTCGTACTGTGATAGAAAAGGTACAAACTTATATTGGAAAAGGTAGTCCAAAATTTGGAAAAATTGCTTATCGTACTGGAGAAAATATGAGTCTTTATGCTGATATATCAAAAGCAGAGCTCTTGTTAGGGTGGAGGCCAAAGACAGCCATTGAAAGTGGGATTAAAAAAATAGTAGACCACTACCGATTACACAATCTAAAGTGAGTTCAAAACAGCCGTTAATTACTGTATTGATGAATTGCTATAATGGAGATAAATATCTTCGTGAGGCTGTCGACAGTGTAATTAACCAAACATATAAAAATTGGGAAATAATATTTTGGGATAATCAGTCTAGTGATTTAAGTGCTCAATTTTATTTAGAATATGATGATTATAGGTTGAAATATTTTTATGCTCAAAAGCATACAGAACTAGGCGATGCTAGGGTAGAAGCTATGAGAAAGGCCAAAGGCAGTTGGGTTGGTATTTTGGATGTGGATGATGTTTGGTGTCCAGAAAAATTAGAACAGCAAGTAGACATAATACAGAAATCTATCACTAACGGTGTTGAATTGGGTTTGGTCTACGGTAAGGTTTTAGAAATTAATGAAAAGGGTGTCGAAGTTGGTGAAGTAGCACATAATTATTATAAGAATAAAATACTGCCACAAGGCATGATTTTGAAAGAATTATTGTTAAACGGTAATTTTATCATGAGTCCTTCTATTTTATTTAATATGAAGGCTTTTTCACAAATTGGAGGATTTCCAGCAGGATATTTAAATGCTTCAGATTATTATATCTCATGTGCTATTTCAAGTGTTTATAGTGTTGGGCTGGTTAATAAGTATGTTGCAAAATATAGAGAACACCAAGATAATTTAACATTAAGTCAAAAAGTTATTGCATTTGAAGAACAGCTAATGGTGTTTAATAAATGGGTTGAATATATTGATGTGCCGAATTTTCGAAAGAAAAAAAGAATAATAGAGATAAATGTAATGATTGCTTTTATGGAAATGAAATATAAAAACAATTACATTAGGGGTGCAAAAATTATTTTATTGCGGGGTTCTTTTTTATTGGCCATAAAAATAGCACTAAAACACACTCTTTCCAGGTTAAGAGTTATAAATTAATGACAGTTTTGAAAGCATACAATAATTTTTATGCAGTAATAATATTATTATTGTTTTATCACGGTATGTTTTTGGCTCAATTTCAAATCCATCCAAAGATAAGTTATGCAATTAGTTTTTTATTGTATGTTTTAGTTGTTTTATGTCATAAAAACAGCATAGTACGTATGGATAGATGGTTGTTTTTTGCAATCATTGTATTAATACCATCAGTATTAGTTGGCTTATATATGGGGTGGGACTATATAGACATTTCTGCAGATATAGTAAGATATTTAGCACCATTTTTAAGCTATACGGTAGGTTTATTATTGCTAAAAAAGTTTGATTATTATCGGACTATATATATATTGTACGGGCTGTTAGCCTTAAAGATGATTTCGTATTATTATTCAGTAATCTTTAAGGCAAGCTATGTTCTTCAAGGAGGTCCAGTTGTTGAGTATGCTAAACATGGGCTTGAAGTTGAAAGCCTATATTTTTTTATAGTTTATTTTCTATTAAAAAACAAACTTGTTTCCGGGGTTAAAAAAGTGTTGTTGATTGGTTATGCTGTCGGCTATATTGTAAATCCAATTTTTTTGATGAGTAAAGCTAGAACTGTAACTATGCTGTTATCAGTTGTATTAATATTTATCTTTTATTCTAATTTTAAGGATAGAGTATTAGTTGTTATATTTGCTTTATTTATTACAGGAACATCTTTGTTATATTTGAATGACAGTGTGTTTTCTAGATTCCAGGATACAATAGAATTGATTGAAACTAATGAGTATCATACGGATGCTAGTACATCAGTGCGAGTTGCGGAAATTATAAATGTAACTGGCATGTTATATGATGAATCTCCATACTCATTATTTTTTGGATTTGGATCTGGCGCACTATACTATGATGATCATTCCAAAATAGAGGGCGGTATAAGTCAGGGAAATTTTAGACCAGATGGTGGAATTCATGATATTTTCACTATACCCTTTGCCTATGTATTTAGGTATGGTTTTATAGGACTGCTTTTGATACTTTCTTTTGTTGTACATTGTTATAGAAATATTATAGTTTCTAATGTTAATGTGCATCAAGCTACAATAGCAACATCGTTGAAACTATATATAATTATATCTCTTGTTGCAGATCTATTTGTCCCTGTCCATGTCTACGGCAATCTTCAGTTTGGTTTTATTATAGCTATGGGAATAGTATTGCAAAATAAATTTAACAGTCAATATAAGTCATTAAAATATTTGGCCTGATTTTTATATTGTGGAGTAATGAATGCGTAAACTAACTGTCGGTATTGATGCGTCAAGGAATCGTTCTGGTGGTGCAATAGCTTATTTAATGGGAATTCTATCTGAAGTAAATCCTTTAGATTACGGCTTAAAAGAGGTGCATTTATGGGCTCCAGACAATCTATTAAATAAATTAGAAGACTATAAGTGGCTGACTAAGCATTCATCCAAAGAGTTGCAGCAGTCTATAATTAAACAAATTTGGTGGCAAGCGACAAAGCTAAGTTATGAGGCTAATAGTATTGGTTGCGATATTATGTTTACGACTGATGCAAGTACATTGTGTAGATTTAAACCAATGATTGTTCTTAGCCAAGATATGCTCTCATATGAGCCTGGAGCAATGAGGTATTATGGTTATACAAAGCAACGTATAAGGTTGCTCGCAATTCTCATTATTCAAAATTATGCATTTCGTTTTTCTGATGGAGTAATTTTTCTTACACAATATGCTTCTAATGTTATACAAAAATCAACAGGTCTCCTTTCTCGTGTCAAGTGTATTCCACATGGGGTGGGTTTAAATTTTAGATCACTACAGTTGGATCATTTATGGCCGAATAATTCCATTGAACCAATTCGATGTGTATATATTTCAAATACCGAAATGTATAAGCATCAATGGGTTGTTGTTCAAGCATTTTCCATTTTACGAGCGCATGGGCATAACATTACATTGCAATTGATTGGTGGAGGAGAGGGTAAGGCTCAGAAATTATTAGATGAGAGTATTAAAAAATATGATCCTAACGCTTTATTTGTCCAGGTTTTGAATTTTATTCCCCACGATAAGGTACCTGAGTACTTATCAAAATCTAATATTTTTATTTTTGCCTCAAGTTGTGAAAATATGCCTATAACTTTAATTGAAGGAATGGCATCGGGGTTGCCTATTGCATGTTCTGATCGTGGACCAATGCCGGAAGTGCTTCAGGATGGTGGCGTGTACTTTGATCCAGAAGATTGTAATTCTATTGTTGTCGCTATAGAGAAAATTATCTATAACCAATCACTTCGTAAATATATTTCTAAACGTGCAAAAAAGCTTTCTAATCAATATTCTTGGCGGCGTTGTGCAGACCAAACATGGGCATTTATTGTAGATACATATAGCGAGTTAAAACATGACTAATAGACAGGGTAGAATATGTACAAACTGTACAATGGATTCATCTGATTCAAGTATTGAGTTTGATGAAAATGGTCAATGTATATACTGTAATAACTTTTACAATATAATTTTCCCAAAATGGCGCAGTAATCTCAAAGACGAGAAGGGCTTATTTAGAGTTATAGAGAAAATTAAAAAAGAAGGTGAAAATAAAGATTTTGATTGCATTATAGGGTTAAGTGGTGGATTAGATAGCTCGTATACAGCTTACATAGCAAAAGTAAAATTTGGTTTAAGACCTTTGTTATTCCATGTGGATGCGGGATGGAATACAGATAGGGCGGTTGGTAATATTGAAAAACTTGTCGATGGATTGGGGCTCGATTTGTATACTGAGGTTATAAACTGGGAAGAAATGAAAGATCTTCAGGTTGCATTTCTAAAGTCACAACTTCCGCATCAAGATATACCACAAGACACTGCCTTTTTTTCTGCACTATACAAGTTTGCGCATAAGCATAAGATTAAATATGTTTTAACTGGTGGTAATTATTCTACAGAGTGTATTAGGGAGCCAGACGAGTGGGGATGTGTCCCTGGAACTGACAAAAGATTAATTATAGATATTCATTCTAAATATGGAACAAGACCATTAAAAACTTTTCCAATTATAGATGTATTTGTATCTAAGATTTATTATAAGTACTTTTTAGGAATGCAAGTGTTTAAGCCGTTAGATTTTATTACATATATAAAATCAGATGCTGAGGTTGAATTAAATAAATTTTGCGGTTGGGAAAAATTTAAACACAAGCATCATGAGTCTCGTTTTACTCGTTTTTTCGAAGATTACTGGCTGCCCAAAAAATTTGGTTTTGATAGAAGGAGGGCGCATTTTTCTAGTTTAATTCTTACTGGACAAATGACGAGACAAAATGCAATTGAGAGAATTAAATATCCAGAGCTTGATGATCATTTTTTAGAGCAAGAATTTGAATATGTTTCTAGTAAGTTAGATTTAACTGTTAGTGAATTGAAGTCTATATTTGAAGGAAGTAATAAAAGCGTTGGCGATTATAAAAGTAAACAATTACTTGTGAATTTTGGCTCTAAGATAATGCAAATATTTGGCTTGGAAAAGAGGCTATATAAATGATTGCCATTCTTGATTATGGCCTGGGGAATGTAGAAGCATTTAAAGATGTTTACAATAGGTTAAACATACCGGTTTTAATAGCAAGATCTTCAAAGGATCTGGTTAATGCAACTAAGCTGATACTTCCAGGTGTAGGGTCATTTGACTATGCTATTCTAAAACTAGATGAGTCTGGTATGCGTAAAAATATAGAGGATTTGGTAGTTGATAAAAAAATACCAATATTAGGTGTGTGTGTTGGTATGCAAATGTTAGCAAGATCAAGTGAAGAGGGTAAGTTGAGTGGGCTGGGATGGCTTGACGCAACAGTTAAGAGATTTGACTCTAATAATGGTGCTATTCTTCCACACATGGGCTGGAATAATGTTAATCCAAAGTCATATAGTGGGTTGTTTAAAAATATAAAAGAAGACATGAAGTTTTATTTTTTACATGAGTATTACTTTGATGCTTGTGAAAAGTCTGATGTTGAGGCCACAGCAGATTATGAGGGTGAATATGTGTGTTCTGTTAGAAAGGGAAACATATTTGGAGTTCAGTTTCATCCGGAAAAGAGCCATCATTTTGGAATGCACCTTTTGAAAAATTTTGCAGAAATTTAATATATGCTGAAATCAAGAATTATCCCCTGTTTACTAATAAGAGATAAGGGCTTAGTCAAGACAAAGAATTTTAAATCGTTTAAATATATTGGAGACCCTATTAACGCGATTAGAATATTTAATGAAAAGGAAGCTGATGAATTGATTGTTTTAGATATTGATGCAACTACCAAAGGCTTGAATCCAGATTTCTCAATAATAAAAAAAATAGCACCAGAATGTAGAATGCCCCTTTGTTACGGTGGGGGTGTAAAAACTGTTGAGCAGGCGGAATATATTATTAGTCTAGGTGTTGAGAAGGTTGCAGTTAGCGCAGCTTTTATTGCTAATCCTGACTTGGTAACAGAGATATCATCTAAAATTGGTAGTCAGAGTGTAGTGGTTGTGCTTGATGTTAAGAAAAATTTTTTTGGAAATTATGAGGTATATACGCATAATGGTACAGTTAGGACTAAAAAAACACCTATAGAGCTAGCTAAATTAGCAGTAAAGTTAGGTGCTGGGGAGGTTGTAATTAATTCTATCGATCTCGATGGTTCAATGAGTGGCTATGATCTTGTTTTAGCTAAAAATTTGCGCGATGCTGTAAATGTTCCTATCTCTATTATGGGGGGAGCTGGAAATCTTAATGACATGAGAAGTCTTTTTAATACATGTGGAGTTGTTGGAGCTATAGCTGGAAGTCTCTTTGTTTTTAAAGGGGCGTTAAAAGCAGTATTGATCAACTATCCATCAGGTGTTGAAAAGGATAGTTTGGTAGAAAACAATTAAATAATTTATATATAGAACGAATTGAAAATGTTTAAAGATAAAATTTTATTAATTCCTGGTGGTACTGGCTCATTTGGAGAATCAGTGTTAAGTAGGTTTTTAACCACAGATATTAAAGAGATAAGAATATTCTCTAGGGATGAGTTGAAGCAAGATAATATAAAAATGAAGAATCGTTAACAGAGTTACTATTGAATCAAAGAGAAACCCAAGATTATTTTAAGGAATTTAAGCGAAATGGATAAGTTAAAGGTGGTGACCATTTTAGGCACAAGGCCAGAGATTATAAAACTAAGTCAAGTAATGAAAGAGCTAGATCAACATGTGGACCACACAATTGTACATACTGGGCAGAATTACGATTATGAGTTGAATGAACTATTTTTTGAACAGTTAAATATTAGAAGACCTGATATTTTCTTGGAGGCTATTAAGGGCACACCATCAGAAACCATTGGCGATATTATCGCAAAGGCCGACAAGGTTTTTGATGAAATACAACCAGATGCAGTTTTGTTATATGGAGATACCAATAGTTGCTTAAGTGTTATTCCTGCCAAGAAGAGAAAGATACCAATCTTTCATATGGAGGCAGGTAATCGATGCTTTGACCTGAGAGTCCCTGAAGAGTCAAATAGAAAAGTGGTTGACCATTTAAGTGATATAAATATGCCTCTTTCAGAACAAGCTAGAGGATATTTGATTGATGAAGGTATTAGGCCTGAATCTATTATAAAGATAGGCTCCCCCATGAAAGAAGTCATTAATGAAAATTATGATAAAATTAATTCATGTAATATCCTTCAGAAAGAAGGTTTAGAGAAAAGAAATTATTTTATAATGAGTATTCATAGAGAAGAAAATATAGATAATACTGATAACTTTAGAAGGCTTCTTGATTCAATTGATAGTATTGCTGAATTTTATAAGATTCCAATAATAATATCTACACATCCTAGAACAAAGAAAAGATTAGAAGAATTAGGAGTTATTAAGAATACGGAGTTAGTTATTTTCTCAAAGCCTTATGGTTTTCATGAATATATTCAATTGCAAATGAACTCTTTTTGTGTAATCTCCGACAGTGGTACTATTACGGAAGAGGCCTCAATTCTTCAGTTGGCAGCAATTATGATAAGAGAATCACATGAAAGGCCGGAGGGAATGGATGAGGGTGTTCTTATTATGTCCGGGCTTAATAAAAATAGAATTATAGATGCGATAGAAGTTGTTACTAAGCAGCGTAATGAGAAGAAGATCCCAAGATTAATTAAGGACTATGATGTGGATAATGTTTCTATGAAAGTAGTAAGGATTATTTTGTCATATACCGAATATGTAAATAAAATGTTTTGGCGCAAGGATAGCACTTTATGACTAAAGTGCTAGTGTTAGGCTCTAGCGGAATGCTTGGTCATCAAGTTTGTATTCACTTGAAAAATAATAGTAATTTTGTAGTATCAAATATATCTTATACAACTAAAGCTTTCGATGACACAATTTTGGTGGATGCTAGGAATGAAATAGCATTAATTGATGTGATCTATAGATGTAAACCTGATTTTATTGTAAATTGTATCGGAGTTCTAATTAAAGAATCATGTAGTAATCCTGAAAATGCAATTTTCTTGAATGCGTATTTACCTCACCTATTAGTAAGGATTTCTAAAAGGCTTGATGCTAAAGTTATTCATGTTTCAACAGACTGTGTCTTTTCTGGAAAGAAGACAAGCCCTTATATTGAATCAGATGAAAAAGATGGCGTTGGTATGTATGCTACTACTAAGGCTCTTGGTGAGCCTTGTGCAGAAAGTTGTTTTATAATTAGAACTTCTATAGTTGGGCCAGAAATAAGAAATAGTGGGTGTGGGTTGTTTCATTGGTTTATGGGGCAAAGTGGTACTATAAATGGCTTTACAAAAGTTATTTGGTCGGGAGTTACAACAATAGAGCTAGCAAGATTCATCAATTGGTCAATTGAGAATAATATGACAGGTATTTATCATCTTACTAATAATCAACCAATTAGTAAGTATGACTTACTATGTCTTTTTAAAGAATATACACAAAAAAATATAGAAATTATTCCTGACGAAAGAATGATTTCTGATAAAAGTTTTATAGATACAAATAGGGGTGTTAATTATATTATCCCTTCATACGACAATATGATTTCTGATATGGTGAGGTTTATAAAATTGAATGTTTCTTATTATCCATATTATTTTTTATGATAAAAAAAAGAATACTCATTGTTACCGAGTGTTTTTATCCTGAGGAATTTAAGATAAATGATGTTGCTTTGTCCTGGGTGAGCAAAGGCTATGATGTTGATGTGCTCACCTTGGTTCCAACTTATCCATTGGGTAAGGTATTTGATAGCTATAAAAATAAGTTCTTTTCGAGAGATAAATATAAAGGCATCAATATTTTTAGAGTATGTGCTATTACGGGATATAGAGAAAGTAAGATAAAAAAAATACTCAAATATATTAACTATATGGTTTTAGGCAGTATTTTTGCTGTTTTTGTTGGAAAAAAGTATGACTATGTTTTTGGATTTAATATGAGTGCTTTGACAAACATGTTTCCGGCAACTGTGATTCGTAAGTTATACAATAAGCCAACTATGTTTTGGGTGCAAGATGTCTGGCCAGAAAGTGTATATGCGTATGGGTTTAAAAAAACTAAAATATTGTCATTATTTCTTGATGTCTTTGTGAAGTTTATGTATCACAATATTACTGCTATTGCAATTTCAAGCAAAGGTTTTGAATCAAAGCTAGATCCTCATATAAAGAAGGACTTACAGTTTAATTACGCCCCAAATTGGGCAGATGACTTGACTAATAATTTGAAGGTTTGTGCTCTAAGTAATACTCAGAAAATACATTTTACTTTTGCGGGAAATATTGGGAAGGTACAAAATTTAGAAAATATTATTAGTGCTTTTCATTTGTTGTCAGTTGAGTATCAATCAAAATCGCAGCTTAACATTATTGGTGATGGATCAAATTTTGAAAACTTAAAATTACTTGCGGATAATAATCCAAGCATTGTTTTTTATGGGAAGAAAAATCGAGAGGATATGGCGCAGTATTACCAAGCTAGTGATTTTTTGATCGTGTCACTTATTGATGAGCCTATTTTTTCAGTAACCGTGCCTGCTAAAACCCAAACTTATATTGCAGCTAAAAAACCTATACTGGCTGTGATTCATGGGGATGTTGCAGATATAGTGAATGAAAATAACCTGGGTATTACTGTAAATCCATCTGATATAAGGCTTATTGTGGATGCTTTAAAGAAATGTATAGATATGCCTGAAAATGAAAAAAATAAATTTACTATGAATAACGACAAATTACTCGAAGTTACTTTCAATAAAGATCGTATTATTAATGATTTAACAAATGTCTTAGTTGGGTGATTTGTTTAATCAGTAGTACAGAATTTTCTTTGTAATAGGCCTTATTGTTCAATAATGACAATACTAAGGTTTTTAGGTTGAATATCCGTCATTAATCTGGCGAACAGTTAAAGAAAATAGCGGATGCAACTTAGATGAAAAGATTATTTGATTTAATTCTGGCTGTAGTGGCTATTGTTATTTTGTTGTTACCCATTTTTATCGTTGCTTTTTTGGTTCGATTAACCTCAAAAGGACCTGCGCTATATTGGTCCGATCGTATTGGGGTTAATAATGCTATTTTTAAAATGCCAAAGTTTCGTAGTATGAAAGTTGGTACCCCTGCGGTAGCAACGCATTTATTAAAAGATCCCGAAAATATTTTTACGCCAATTGGCGATTTTTTAAGAAAAAGTAGCTTAGATGAGTTGCCTCAACTATGGTGCATCTTAAAAGGCAATATGAGCTTTGTTGGGCCTCGCCCCGCACTATTTAATCAAGATGATTTG
>Ga0105349_10000040_pt1 | contig 47724 bp, 47 predicted proteins | sample EN1Hudseemescosm_FD_83661 | JGI IMG/M metagenome (GOLD analysis project Ga0105349, IMG submission 83661) | Methane-oxidizing microbial communities from mesocosms in the Hudson Canyon - EN1B Hudson Canyon | ecosystem: Environmental > Aquatic > Marine > Cold seeps | place: Hudson Canyon...
ATTAAATAACGCGGGGCGAGGGCCAACAAAGCTCATGTCACCTTTTAAAATACACCATAGCTGAGGCAACTCATCTAAGCTACTTTTTCGTAAAAAATCGCCAATAGGCGTTAAAACACTTTTAGGATCCGCCAATAAATGAGTTGCCACCGCTGGAGTGTCAACCTGCATACTCCGAAACTTTGGCATTTTAAAAATGACGTTATTAACCCCAACACGATCAGACCAGTATAACGCAGGTCCTTTTGAGGTTAATCGAACTAAAAAAGCAACGATCATAATGGGTAACAACAAAATAACAATAGCAACTACAGCCAGAATTAAATCAAACAATCTTTTCATCTAAGTTGCATCCGCTATTTTCTTCAATTGTTCATCCATCGTGATCACAGGCTTCCAACTCAATAAATTACGCGCCTTAGAACTATCTACTTGTAAAGAGCTAAACAAGCGATTAGCAACATCGGCCTTACCTATCAATTTTGCTATAAATGACATCCAACTAACAGGAATGGGAAATAAGAAAGATTTTTTACCAAAAGCCTTCGCCACTTTTTGTAATAGCTCAGTTGTTGACACGTCCTCACCATCAGAAATCAAGAAAACTTCATTAGCTGCCTTTGGATGACTAATGCAATGAATAATAAAACCCACTAAATTATCTAAGGCGACTAATGAACGCTTATTATGAATCGCGCCGAATGGGAAAGGCACACCTCTATTAACCCACTTAATCATGGATGCAAAATTCGCCTTTACATCAGGTCCATATACTAAAGGGGGACGAATAATCACAATCTCTATACCCGTTTCTTCAGCTAATGCTAATAAACCTTGCTCAGTTTCATATTTAGACAAACTATAAGGGTCAATTGGATTAACATCATCGTCAGGTAAGAAACATGTTCCTGGCTCAGTTGTTTCGCCATTCACTTTAATAGAACTTAAAAAAACAAACCTTTTAATCCCTGCCTGACTTGCTAAGCGGGCTAAAGCCAATGTCCCATCATGATTGACCTTTCTGAATTCCGTCAATGGGTCTGTAGCAGACTCATTCATGATATGTACCCGGGCAGCCAAATGTACTACGCATTCAGCCCCACTAAGTTTAGGGTTATTTTTAAGTTCAAATGAAGATTTTTTCTCTGATAATAAAGATAAATCCCTCATAACAATTTGATCAACTTCCTTAGGTAAAGAATCAAATAATTGACGAACAACAACGCTAACTTGATGACGAGAATCTAATAAGCTAGTAACTAAGGGACTGCCGACAAAGCCCGTTGCTCCTGTTACAATGACTTTCATTTATACCTAAACCTAGCAAATACTAGTTGAATAAACTTAATCGGTAAACGCATCGAAACTAAAAAAATATTCGAGTAAATTTTGTTTTCTTTTAGTGACCGTAATATTTCAGAGGTTATGACCCAATAGCTTTTAAAACTTGAATTACTCACCCCACCTATTCGCATCCGAACAAAAGATTTATTTATTTTTGAAAAAGGCAGCTTATACACCCATAACATGCGCACAAACATATCAAAATCAGCACCAATTTTATAACCCAACTTATATTGACCCGCCTGATCATAAGTTGTCTTTTTTATAAAAGCGGCGGGATGCGCAGGCATAAAACCAAACCGCATCTTCCAGGGGGAAAACTTAAACGACGAATAGTATCGTAGAGGTTTAGTTAAATCTTTTGCAGAAACAAAATCAACATTACCAAGAACCATGTCTACATCTTGGTACTTCTCAAACGTTGTTACTATTTCTGAAAGTATCTCTGGAGAGGTATAAAAATCATCTGAATTTAGTATCCCAATCACTTCACCTGACGCTAATTCGATGCCTTTATTCATCGCATCATAAATCCCCTGATCATCCTCACTGATAAAATGTGCAATGGAATTTTCATATTCATTAATAATAGATACAGTGCCATCACTTGACCCACCATCAATCACTATATATTCAATATCGGCATATGACTGAGACAAAACCGATTCGATCGCGGTGCGAATAAATTCAGCCGAATTATAACAAACAGTAATAATCGATATTTTCAATTCAATCCTTAATTAATTTAACGACAACATCTATTCAATCTTTTGGTAATGACTCTTAACTAGTCACGCAAAGATGTATTTTCAGCCAAATACCATCTATAAGTATCGTTTAAACCTTCCTCTAACGATACAGAACTCTGCCAGCCTAAACGTTTAAGTTGATCTGCGTTGAGTAGCTTTCTAGGTGTACCATCTGGCTTGGCTAGTATCAAACGTTAATTGCCCCTGAAACCCAACCACCTTTACTATCGTTTGAGCGAGTTCGGCAATGGTACAATCAACACCAATTTTATAACCCAACTTATATTGACCGACCTAGTCATAAGCTGTCTTTTTAATAAAAGTTGCATGATGCGCAGGCATAAAACCAAAACGCATTTTCCATGGGGAAAAATAAAACGACGAATAGTATCGTATAGATTTAGTTAAATCTTTTACACTCACATAATCTACATTACCCAGAACCATGTCCACATCTTGGTGCTTCTCAAACGCTGTTACTATTTCTGAAAGTACTTCTCGGCGTGTATAAAAACATCAGAATTTAGTACTCAAATAACTTCACCTGACGCTATTTCGACTCATTTATTCATCTTATCATAAATACCTTTATCTTCTTCGGAGATAAATATCTATATTCTATCCTTATATTTATTGATAATATTAACCGTTCCATCTGTGGACCGACCATCAATCACAATATACTCTAAACATGAAAATTGTTGAGATAGCACAGAAGTAATTGTTGTATCAATATAACAAGCACCATTATAGACAACTGTAATAATAGAAACTTTATTAAATCTTTATCTGGTCATCTTTTTAGAACAATAAGAAATTGGATTTAAATAAATAAAATAAGCTAAAAAGTAAATAACGACTGGATATGCTGGGGATATAGCAGGTAGTAGTCCCAAAAAAATCATAAGAATCGCTAATGATTGTCTAATAGATTTTCTTAAATAAACAAACATGAAAAAAACCAATGGGATTATAAAAAAAAATCCAAAATGAAATACAATTCTTCCAAAATAAGATCCAATCTTATTATCATTAGACAAAAAATTACGAAGAAAACTTGCTTCATCAATTTCCCCTACTTGAGAAATAATGCTATCTGTTGCTGGCAAAAAATAATTGTAATACGATAAAATAAAAGGCGTTATAGTCTGAGAAATACGCGCGTTGGCACTTGAATCTTGACTGTACAGCCCTTCAATACCACTATTGTAAAATAAAGATATTATCTGGCCAAATCTCATGTCAATTAAAATAAAAAAGTAAGCACAAATCCCTAATATTAAAATCGTCAGGCTAACTTTCAGGGTTAATATTTTTTTTGAAATTAAAACAGAACTAATAAATAAGACATAGAAATAACCGGCCACAACAGAAGCAGACAACACTAAACCAGAAGTTACAAACAGAATAGGCTTCATAAACCTCTCACTTGATGAAAGCAACAATAATGAAACAAGCAAAGCAAGGTGCATCCCATAATACCCAGGCTCACTACTAAACCCTGTTACACCACGACCACTAGTAGTTCTCGCGTGTACAATATATTCAAATATTTTCTCACCAAAAAAAACCTGTAAAACACCTGCAACAAGCCATATTACGATCGAATATGAAATAATCTTTTTTGGAAATCCAAATAAACGTATATAGTTATTAAAAAAAACAAATGACATAGCCATAGAGAAGTACGCGACAACTTCTCTAATAAATTCCGACCGTGAAATTTCACTGCTAAAACTATTAAATAATATAAATAAAATAGGAAATAAGAATAAAACATATTCAAATCCAATACGCTTACTTAAAACAATATGTGCAAATATTGAAATAGCCATTGTTAGAATATAGAACGGTTGAATTCCACCTTCAAAAATACCAAATGAAACCCATGGAAACAAAGAAGTTATAAGTGCGACATTGTAAACATTTACTAAACGCATATTATTTTAATATCTTATTGATAGTTACCTCAATTGCTTTATAGCGATTATGGTACTTGCCGAATTTAGAAACAATATATTCACCCCCTTCATTAAGATAGTTATTATCATTAACTTTTTTTGAGGCATTAATTATGGCACCCGCACAGGACTCAGTAGAATATGGGTCGCAATAGAAAGCATATTTCCCCACTATATCTGAATTAAAAGACCTATCAGATGTAACTAGTGGCTTCTTAAAATACAGCGATTCCGTACAAACAGAAGAAAACACCTCCAAAACACTTGGCATAAAAACAATGTCACTGCCCATATATAGCTCGGGCATGTCAAAATACTTTTGTGGGCCAATATAGGAAATCGTAATATTTTCAGTACTCAAAAGACAATCCTTGCTATCAGTGGTGCCATTGTCTTTATTTATTGTAACAATAAAATGAACTTTAAAGCCCTGCTGTTTAAAATAATGAAGCAGATCTGGAATAATATGAAATCCTTTATGAGGATATCTTTCGAACGGGCATAGAACCTGCAACACATCTTTATCAGAATTGTAAAATCTGTTTCTTTTATAAGGAATTGATTCCGTGTTAAAACCAACAGAATTTGGAATCACAAAACCTCGATCATGTTTTATTTTTTTCAAAAAATCATTTCTAGTTTTTTCAGTCTGAAAAAGAAAATAATCTGCTTTTTTTATATAGAAAAGCTGGTACTGCGTATGAATATATCTTGCAATAAAGCCAATTATATTGCGCCCAAATAATATATCTTTTGCAGATGCAAATAGTATGTATGGATTAGAACACCCCATAAAATGAAGTTGATTAAAATCAACATATGCCGGCCCCGCCATGGTAAATATCAAATCTGGATCAATTTTATCTGCCAGACCCCTTATTTTATACCTTACTGCAATTGATTTTGATGGGCTTTTATCAAATACAAATAAATTGTTATTTTGTATATCATACTGTTTAATAATGTTGTAAACAGCACTTGAAACCATATAATAAAACTCATTGCTAGAATTATTAGCTATTGTTGAAATAATAAAGTTAGCTGAATTTTGAACAGCCCCCCCCTTAATATTTGTTGTACAATTAAACAATATTTTATTCATCTTATTCAATAATCATACTTGTTGTAAATTTTAAGTATTGTTCACCAACGTTTGATGCTGTGAAAGTTTCTAAGTATTCTTTTGTTGTAAGTTCTAAAGTACTTTCTTGCATAAAAATACTCATAATAGCTTTCGACATCCCTTCAATATCTCTATCCATAATTAATATAGCATTTGTTGATTGCAATAATTCAGATGCTCCTCCAATAGATTTGTATGATATCAAGTTATCACAATATGCCAAACCCTCTATAAAAACATTTCCAAAACCTTCAAACTCAGAGGTATTAATTATGCACTTAGATTCAACTAATAATTTTGGCACATCATCACAATAATCGATTATATCGATCTTATTTGAAAGTTGGTTTTTTTCAATCAATTCTAGCACCTTGCCTTTTTCAGGACCGTCACCAACAATCAATAACTTACAATCTGGTATTTTCTTTACAACCATCATGAAGACTTTTATTGCATGCTCAACTCTTTTTTGTGGAACAAGCCTTCCAACAAAAACAAGCCTTTTATTTTCATTCTCTAAACACTCATTCTTCAGTAACCGCTTTTTAATTTGATAATCATCATCAAGCACAGGATTATTTATAATTATGGCTTTCTTTATTGCAAGGTTAACATTTACAAGATATAAAACTGAATCCATAGTTGCTTTTGAGTTAAATATTATTCCGTCACAACTATTAAGGGAAAATCGTTGAAAAAGTAGAGCTGCCCTAGAAAAAAGTGAATTAGGCTTTTGATAAACATTTGCAATACGACAAATCAACTTATGAGATTCTTTGGTAAAAAAAAACTTAACAAAGCTTGCAACAAAAATTGAGCTTGATAATGTTGTAATAACAACATCAGGTTTTGCACGTTTTAAATATTGATAATATTTAAAACAACTCAAATAACCATAGCTAGCGCCCAAAAATTGTATGTTTGAATCAATATCATACTTCAAAGTCCCTTTGTTGGTAGCACTTACAATTTCCACCTCATGACCCGCTTCTGAAAAATGCTTTAGTAACCTTAAGAAAACCCTTTCTGCCCCACCATTCCCAAGTCCTGCTATAAATAATGAAATTTTCAAAAACTTATTCCTATTTGTTAATACCTTAGATCTTCAATACATTGAAGGAAGCCACTATCATATAGCGGAGTTTCATTAACCCTTCCAGGCAAATCTACTATCTGTACCTCAATGCCTAATATTGCAGCCTCAATTCCTACTGAGCTATATGTAACATACACCCTACTAACTTTTGACAATATTTTTTCAATACCCTTTGTTTCTATTTTTAGGTTTTCTAAGTGTAAAAAATCATCAAGGTATCGATTATCTCCTCGTGGGTGCGTTTTTAATATAAATTGATATTGTTTATGATTTAAAATTACATCAACCAACGAATTCATAAGAAACCCCCCGTCATGAAGACCAGGTGCAATCAAAAAAAGATTGGGGTTCGTCTGATTCCTATTTATATTTTTAAGATAGGACAGCCTATAAATCTTTTTCATTACGTGAACATTACTATATCCAGATGATTTATATATATTGACAGAATGCATATCCTCTGCCAGAATTTTATCTGGCACTGGAAATGAACTAACAGCATCTTTACACACGCCCAACTCTTTCCTGGCCGCCATATATAACAATTTACGCCTTGATGCCGGACCATGTTGAAATCCAATTAAATAAGTAGCAGGCGATTCATTCCTAAAGGTATAAGTAAATAGTCTTCCATATGTATACTCATGCAAATAATAATATAAAGTTGAAATGCTATGTGTCTCAGTAAACCTAGTTAAAGGTTTACCCCACATTAGGAGCCTTGGTATTCTTACCATTGAAAATATCAATTCCTTGTGGATATAGCCCGATATATCCACATTGTTAAATATATATCTCTCCTTAAGCAGTTTTCGAAATTTTCTTGATAATTCAAATATAGAAAAAAATGAACGCACCACATCAGAACTTTTCAAAAAATCATCAAGTATATAAACATTATCACAAGAAGATAAAAATCTAATATACTTCAAAAAATTTAAAACACTTACATTTTGATGCATGCCATCAGTAATAATATTAACCAAGAAAGCCTCACCTTTGGCTAGGTCCCCATACTTGTCCTCTTTCATCTCATTATTTAAGTGAAGTGGGTACCTAGTTAGAAATAGTTTATCTATTTTTTTTACACTTGCAGAAACTTCAGTGTTGTCAAAAAAACTTCTAAGAACAACACTAATCAAGGTTTTACTAAAAAAAACCGCATGCTTAACATATAATTTGTATGGTCTTCGTTTTTCAACCACCAAATTGTTTGGTTTACATGGGATTTCTGAAGAAATTGAACTCATCATAGTATAGAACTCAGGTGAAGTGCTATCGACCACTATGCGGCCAATGTTATTGTCTGAGATGAATTTCTTTAGCAGTAAAGCACTACAATAATCTGAATAAGTTGAAAAAAACTCACTCCTTTTACACGAAAAATCACTTAAAAAGTATAGTGATAATTTTTTATCACAAACCAATTCTTGTGCTATAAAATTTTTATTTTGGCTATAAATAAATTCAGAATAATCTTTTATATTACTTAGAGCTATATTATTTAACAAAACACTATCATTTATATTGCTAATATCAGAACCAACAATATTACCCAACTGTAAATTATAGGATGAGACAGTTTCACCATCTTTTGCTACAATTTTTTTATTATTTATACCTCCATATATATATAATATGTGCATTTGAATTTAGATTATTTTAATTTTTCTGGCATATAATATTCCGGATCAGGAAGAAGACTCATTTTAAGCTCAACTCTAGCTTTTGATTTTTTCCATTTTCCTGACTGATTAAACTGGCTGTCTGGCGTTCTCCAATTTTCTCCGTATCTGTGCACAAGAAATTCATTTATATCTTTTGGGATATTGACATTTACTCCGTAAAAATCTATTTTTGTTAAGTTTAGAAAATACTTCTCTGGAAATTGATGGTAAATACATGTTGATGTTCTAATGTGAAAACACATATACTTCTCAAACAAAAATTTACTTATCTTTTTTGGTATTAAACTAGAGATCCTGAACCATTTTTTTGTCTTTGGATTATATAAATTTCTTAAAATAAATATAAGTCGTTTTTTTATTATCTTATTAACTCCTTCAGGTTTTTGGATCCACCTCATGTAAGCATAACCTTCCATTCTTGTATATAAATAGATATCAACATCAAATAAATCAGAATCATGCTCTGCCTTTAATTGGATTATATTATCTAAATACGGAAAGTCTTTTTGGATGACGACAGAGTACCCTTTTAAGCTAAAAAAACTTATAAATTGATCTGGGTTTGGCATATTTTCACGCCAAATACCAATATCTATATCGTGCTCCCATGAAAAAACTTTTCCATCTCGGTATGCCGATAGTGCAGTACCGGCTTCAAGCCAATAAGCAGTTTCATTATTTTTAAAAAAGCTATCAACTAATGAAAGACTATTCTTAATTTTATTCAAAATTAATCCTATTTTTGTGAAATTGAATAAAGATATATGCCTATTTTTTTATCTAGATAACTACCAAATAACTTGTAAAACATCCAGTTTATAAGCTTAAATCTTCTTGGAATACATTCGTTTACATGATTTCTACATCTGCTTCTTTGCGATGTAACCGTACTAAGCCCGCTATTTTTAAGTAAAATTTTCAAACTAGCAACACTAAATGTCTGCATATGCCGTGAGTGTAAAAATATAGCATGACAATCTGGACATACGCGCTTACGAGTAGTTAAATCCTCCTCAAACCTAGCTGTAAGCAAGAGTCTTCCATTTTTTTCAATAATCGATGCATTCATCAAATGTAGGTTTTAATTCATTATCAAATAGATGCTCAATAGCCTGCGTAGAAATAATTATATCAAACCCTTCTTTTTGAAAACTTGTATTCGAAAGTGAACCAACACTAAAACGTATATCTGGAAATTCTGATTGTGATAACTCAACACGTTCTTCTGATAAGTCAATGCCATAACATTTACAGCCAATATTAACTCTTAGAAAATTGATAAACTCTCCAGACCCACAACCCATGTCCAATATCTTAAGCTCTTCTTTTGGCAGTCCGATATCCTTAATAATTTTATTAACTTCATCAAGCAACCAGCCGGAAGCTTTAACTGAAAACCATGGACTTACTGGCGTTATATTCCCAAATATGTCCCAATATTCCGCTACTTTTTTTCGATCCCAAACTACTTCGTGTGCATTATGCATTTCGTTCATCCTGCTTATTTTCTGATAGATTATAAATCTAATATTGAGGTGTAGCCCATCCTAGGGATACACCTTTTCAAGTTAATCTTAAGAAATAGGTGCCCCCATGTTGAATAGGAAGTATAGCAATTCATTTAGGCTTGTGCAGTTCCTATCCACTAGAAAGAGTCATGTGGAGATTGCTCGTGATATTGGTTTAAAAGAAACCATTCTTTATGCTTGGATTAGTCAGTATCGTGGAGAAGTTCCTGGTTCAAATCATGATATGACGGCAGAACAAGAACTAGCCACATTTAAAAAAGAAGTGGTACAACTGAAGCAAGAGCGAGATATTTTAAAAAGGCAGCGTCCTACTTTGCTCGCCAATCAGGAATAAAGTTCCAGTTTATTATGCATAATTTGATGTTTGTTTTCAGTACCGAGTTTTGAATGTATCCAGAAGTGCATTTTATAACTGGCGAAGTAGGGCGTAAAGTCAGCGCAAAAAAAATAATAATCGGCTACTAGATCAACTTAAGCAATACTTTACTGGTTGTTATCGCACTTATGCGGTGAGGCGTCTTACCAACAGCCTAAGTGATCTTGGTGAACCTATTAACCATAACCGTGTTGCTTGGTTGAAACAGTAAAACGGTATTTATCCTAAGCAACACAAACAGTTTGTTGTTACGACTAATTCAAGCCACGGTAAAGCTTTTGTAAACAACCTGTTAAACCATCAGTTTGATGTTAAGCAACCTAACGCTGTTTGGGTGAGTGATATTACCAATATCACCATGACGACTGGTTGGGTGTATCCTGCCGTTATTTTTGATCTTTATTCAAGGTATAATTGGTTGGCAATTAGCTGATCATATGAAGGCTAATCTGGTTTGTTAGGCTATTGAAAAGGCGCATTGCCATCGAGATTGTTTACCTAAACTGTTTCATTCAGATCGGGGTAGCTAATATGTATCTGAGTAATTTGCAAACGTGTTTCAGGGTGTAACGATTAGTATGAATCGTAAAGGAAATTATTGGGATAACGCTGTTTCTGAAAGTTTCTTTGGTACGCTGAAAACAGAGCATACAAATCATGAAACATATAAAAACATAAGGGAAGCAAAAATGAATTTGTTTCGATATATCGAAGGGTTTTATAATCATAATCGCAGACACTCTATGCTGGGAAATGTTTCACCCTCTCAGTTTGAAGAAAAGACTACATATCCATGTCCGTTTTATAGGGTACAGGTCAATGCTTCAACCATTAACCTTGTAAAGTCGGTATAGCAATCAAATTTTTCTTCATTCTTTGCGGAATAGTTTATGCCAATAAAATCAATACAACTTAATTTCGCAGCATTGTAGTCATTTATAGCATCACCAAAAAACACAGCTTCATCTCTAACGAAACCTGTTTTATTTAAAATTTTCTCAATATTTTCAACTTTTGAACATGGTGATCCATAAACAAATTGAAAATATCTCTCCCAATTTTTTAATCGAATAATACTCTTTAATTCATCTTCTGGTGTCGCCGAATTTACTGCACATATAATTCTGTTTCTTTTACAGTAGTCTAAAAACCTAGTAGCACCTTTTATTTCATTTGAGGCAATGACCTTACTAACAACTAAGTTCGAGAATTTTTTTGACAGTACTTTTACCATACCATCATCAAGCACAATTCCGAGAAAATCCTGATGATAATGACGAAACTTCTCAAACCTGCTCATACCTCCATTATTTTCATGGTGCTCAATTACTTTACGCACAACATTACTGCCATATTCTTGATATAGCTTTTCAAAGGCCTGAGTTTTAACCTGAACAGAATCCGCTAAGACCCCATCAAAATCAAATATATATATTTTTTTTTTAATTAGATTGCACACAAAAAACCAACCTATCTACCCCTTTGGGGATCGTTATCATTTTCACTAGATATTTCCTCTACCATATCAAGAATTCCTTGCCCAATATCGATAAACTCCGATGGAACTAATTTCATAGCATTCTTTGGCGTGTATCTATACGGAGTAGTCTCATAATGAGATTCGTCAACGTTTTCATCGTCAAAATTAGCATTATATTTAACATTTGCAATTTCAAAAATCATATCAATAAGAGTGCTAGAATCTAAAACCTGTTGTCCTGTGACAGTAATAGCTCGATTTCTATGAGCATCATCTAACACTGTTACGCTTAATATTGCGGCATCAACAACATGAATATACTCTCGTCTTTCCCTTCCTGTACCTCTATAGTCTAGCTTTCCTTTTTGAACAACTTGCTCAACATACTTACGTAATCCGTTCCACTCTTGCGCTCTTGGCCCGTATAGGGATCCATATCTTAATAATGTAAAATCTAGTGCAAACTCATCACTATATGCTTCAATAATTACCTCCGCACACTGTTTACTTGCTCTGTAAAAAGAACCATGTGAGCTATAAACATACATTGTCGAAGCATAAACAAATCTTTCAACTGATGCATTAACTGATGCTTGTAATACGTTTACAAGCCCCAAAACATTCATGTTAATTGTATGCACGGGATTATCTTTTGCTTTTCCAATGTCAGCCACTCCTGCAAAATAATAAACAATATTTACATCTGAAATTGCACTTTCTACTTTATCTAAATCAAATATATCACCAACAATCATCTCTTGATTAGACCTAAGATAAGGCGATACAACAAAATCAAAAATACTAACCTGATACCCTTTATTTGATAACTCATCAGCAGTATGACTGCCCATAAATCCTGATCCACCAATCACTAATACTTTTTTAGTACTTGCTGCCTTCATTACAAACCCTCGCGCTGAACTTCGTACTCTACATTAGGTACAGCATTCTCTTGTACGCCTTCTAGAATAAAACGCACCGCTTCCTCAGTTGCTTCTATTTCCATTTTCGTTCTACAATCTATAGACATTGAACCCATATGCGATGTTAAAACACATGTGTCGTATTTAGTTAAGTCGCCATGATACGGCTCATCTTCAAACACATCTATAGCTGCACCTGCAATTTTGCAATCTTTTAGGGCAATAGACAGGTCTTCTTCATTGATAATCCCACCCCTAGCAGTATTAATTAAATAAACATCATCTTTCATACTATTAATTTCTTTTCTAGTAATCATATTTTTTGTTTGTGCTGTCAATGGAACATGCAAAGTAATGATATCTGAACTTTTGTATAGCTCATCTTTACTAACATATTCAACATCCTCGATAGAATTTTCATTAATATCATTACAAATAATTTTTGAAACACCTAACGCTTTAAGATGTTTGGATGTCATTATGCCTATCCTACCCATTCCAATTATTCCAATAGTACAATTAACCAAACGCTTACCAAAAAAACGCTTCCAATTTCCATGATGCAATTGAATATTAGACTCATGAGTATGGCGTAACAATGAGTACATTAGCCCAATGGTAAGTTCGGCAACCGCAGGTGCGGGTGCATCTGGCGTATATGAAACAGCAATTCCTCTTTTCTGTGCTGCTACAAGATCAACGCTATCTAACCCAATACCAACGCGGGAAATCATTTTAAGATTTTTCGCCTCAGCCATCACTCTTTTGGTAATGGGTTCTGTCCCCGCTACAATAACTTCGCAATCACTCACTAAGGTGATTAATTCACCTTCGGTAAGTTTCTTACCAAAAGGATTTATGAGATAACTTATTGCCTCCTTTTCAAGAAGGTCTAAAGGATAACGATTCTGATCCCCGAAAGGAACTGTTGTTATAAGAACTTTGCACATAGTTAACTTATTTTATTTATTGGAGGGATTACAATAGGGTTAGGAAAAACATCATACTTCGATTCTATTTTTTGTGGTTGCAAGCAACCATTATGTTGATGCGGTTTGTACTAACTGTATTACCCAATAATATATTGGGTAATTGACAACTAACCAAGCTTTAACTGTTCAGTGAACCAGACATCAAGAGAGTCGCGGCCTTTTTGAAAATTCTTTCTCCAGTTCGCCTCACTAGATTCTTTTCTATAGTTCACGGATCTTGAGCTGGTCGGACGCTCTTGGAGAATTACCGCATAAGTTTTACCTTCTCGTTCTAGTTTCAACTGAGCCACTTACTTGACTACGGTTGAAAAAACTACATTCATGACTTTTGCAGCTTCAGGAACGGTGTAATTTTGGCCCACCACAAGTTGGGATATTTCCAGTCTAAATTCGGGACCAAAAATAGGTCGAGTACGTTTTTTTATAGGTCCACCTAATTGCTTAGAGGTGATTATAATATCAATTATTAAGTGGATAAAATCAAGGCCCCTTTAAAGACACTCCGTTTTCTATATTATAAATATAATCAGAATGTTGCAAAATATCATCTCGATGCGTGACAACAATTATTGTCTTTCCACTCATGTGTCTAATAATATTTTTTACAACCTCAGATGAAGTCTTCTTATCCAAAGCACTCGTAGCCTCATCTAGTATTAAAATATCAGGATTTTTCACCAATGCTCTTGCAATAGAAACCCTTTGCCTTTGCCCTCCAGATAGCATTGCACCCCTATCCCCAACCACTGTATTATAACCTTCAGGCAAACTCATAATAAATTCATCAAGCTCAACCTGCTTACAAATATACCTCATTAAATCAAAATCAACATCTTCAACACCCATGCAAATATTATCTTTTATCGAAGAATGAAATAGAAACACATCTTGACCAACATAACCAATACACTGCCTCCAACTTTGAACATTTATATCTTGAAGGTTATTATTCCCAATTGTAATAGCACCAGAATTTGGCTTATATAACCCCATTAATAGGTCTATAATTGTTGACTTTCCAGATCCGGACAACCCTATAATTGCGGTAGTACTTCCAATAGGGAAGTTTAACGATAAATCACGTAGGATTTTCACATTGCCAGTATAGGAAAAATTAACTTTATTAAAGCTTATGTTTTTTCCAAAATATTTTTTCAGATTTATTCCTGGCATAACAACCTCGGAGCCAGCAGAACCCACATTATTCATTAACTTATGCACCAGTTTCATAGCTGGCAAATACCTTTCTACAGCCATCTTATTGAGCAATAGCCTAGAAAACTGAGTCATTGTTTTATATGCGACTATTACAATCATACTGATGATTGGCAACACTGTTTGAAAATAACTTTGATCAAAGTTATAAGCCATAAACAAAACATATCCAACAATTACAAAAACCATAATCATTTCTGCTACCGGAATTGTTAATGCGGAAATCGTATCCCATTTGACTAAAATATGTTTAATTTGATGCAGGCTGCGTGACAATCTCTTTCCCAACAATTTTTCAATATTCAAAATCCTAATATTCTTCATCGCAGAAAAATATTCACTAACTTGAGATGAAATATCCTGATTTAGATCTATTTCTTTATTGCCAACATTTTTTGCATATAACTTTATTGGTCTATTAATAAAAATATATGCAATTATAGCTAAAACCAATATTGCTGAGGTAAGTTCATAACTACTCATAAACATTAATAAAAGAAATGCTGGAACCATTATTAGACCAGTTAGAAATTCAGTCAATTGTAGAAGTCCCATTGAGGCATTTTGAGTTTCGGTAACTACATTATTGATCAAATCACCATGCTTCAATTTAATGTAGCTTTTGTATGGCATATCAAAATACGACTGTGTGATTTTATTTACCGCATTAACTTTAAATGTGTATGCATAGTTACTTCTTAAATATTCTCTTAAAACTTTTAGAACATTCTTAATTAACATCACTAGAAAAAATACTATCGCGGTATTTGAAGCCGTAACTTGCAAATTAAAAAAATAGAACAACGAAGAAAAAGCCTTTCCGATGCCTGATCCAGAACTCGAATCTAGTAAGGATTCCATTAGAGGTATGATCATTGCAAAACCAAAAGTCTCAAACAATACTGACAATGTAATAATTATAACTAATATAAAAAAATCAGATTTTGTTGATTTAATTAAACTTCCCGCTGTATTGGCAACATCACTTAACATTTAAACCCCTGTTTTATAAATAGCTATCAATCAATAAATTTCTTTAAATCTAACGCCACTTGCCTCAAGCCATCACTTTGACCAATATTAAAATCTTTTTTCATTTTTTTAATCGAATCGAGAATTTCAGATTTTGATAAACTTTGCCAATAAATAATATTCTTATGTACGTCAGACAAACTACTTTCATACCCCTTATAGTTAGAAAGAATTGATGGGTGCTGAGTGCCATTAATTGCAATAACTGGCTTATCCCTAGCGATCGATTGCCAGATAGTAGTTGATGTAACGGCCATAGATATCGCTAAATCTGTAACACCAATAAGATCTTCGAATCTATTACTTTCAAGATCTCTAGGTTTGTCACAATAGATTACAAAAATATTCTGTTGCGCTTGATTTAAATCGTCAAACCATTTTGGCAATAGCTTTAATTCACCTTTTTTTCCTTTTACTATAAACAATGTATCTGTCATCAAACCAGCAAGACCAAGTGTGCATTTTAGGAAACTCTCAAGCTCTTCATAAGCCCAATAATAAAAACCTGTTTTTTCTACATATACCTGAGCTGGTAGTAATAAAACACAGTACTTATACTTTTTTAGTTCACTGGAAAGCCCATCTGAAAGCCCATCTTTTCTCTCTGCAACATTGCGGAAAAATTCAACTTGTTTGAATGATTTAATATCTCCACCATGAATGTTTTGCATTTCCTCATCAATTTTATTCATTGAATAATATCGATCTAAATAGTTATAATCAAACGACCTATTAGGCGGAAAGAAAAAAGACTCATTTAAACTTACCATCTTTGTATTTACACTTCTATATTTATAAAACAAAATATATAAAGGCTTATCCACAAGAACACCACAAATAACTAATGGCGACATTCTCGAAAAAATATTAGCAACATATGTGTCTAATAAATATTTTTTAAAAATTTGTTTATTAATACCGTTTTTAGTAAAAAAAACTAGATCACTAAAAGATTGTCTTACTGTAAATAAGTAAGCCCCGATTAGCCTTTTAGGCATTCCTTCAAAAGAGTTAAGAAAATAAAATCCAAACTTTTGAATGCTTCTGTTAGTAACTGGATACACTCCTAATATAAATTTTGATTCTTTATTATTGATTATTTTATATAAACTTAAATACTCACCCAAATCTGGGTATATTTTCTTCCTGTAGTAAATAATTTTAGGAATTGGAATATTACCTTTAAAGGCTAAACTGAAATAAAAGTCTTTAAAAAACTTCACAGTTAATCGTATTAGTAAAACTGGATAGCAAAGTGCCACTGTAAAATCCCTGCTATGCTTTACCCCTTTATGAATTGCGTAAAATGACGAAGGTACAACCATCTTAGTTTGATCCTCTTGATTGATATAACTAAGAATAGTTTTATCAAAAGTGTAATAATCAAGAACTGACATATCAAGTGTTTTTATAATATAATCTCGCCTATAAACATCTTCATCCCAATTACCACAAAATGTTTCGAAATAATTTGCCATTTTCTCCCTTGCAATTGGCTCATATTCAACACTTTTCTTTGCAGTTGGGAAGGTGATGTTTTTATAATTTATAATTGGTAAATCGTGAACACCCCATACAAATACTTTGTATCCAATAATTTTGTAAAAATAAATTTTAAATATGTTATACCAATCATCTTTGGCAACACGATAAACAAATAATTTTTTCATGATAAAATGATAGTTGAAAAATGCCTATAGGTGTTTTGGCATTCTTTAAAAAATTAAGACCTTCAATACTCTATTTAATTCTCACTATTACGTATGCTAATGCATGGACTATATAAACAATAGGTCTTTTGATCCAGTTAAGTTTGGAAACTCCTCCATTGAACGCCAATCCGTGAAGTCATTATCATCAGAACAAATAGTAAATCTTTTATAATCTAATTGATCCAAGTAGTCCAAAATAATCTCACTAGATATTCCTGCTGCCAAAAATGCGTGTTGATTAAATTCTATTTTTAACACTGGATGATGTTTTCTAATAGTAGTATTAAGTCCTTTTAGAACTTCTAGCTCGGAACCTTCCACATCAATTTTAATTAAATCAATATGGTCCTTAACTTGGATATCTTTACATTCATCGCCTTTTATAAATTCTGCAACTAGTGCATTTTTATCTGATGTATAAACACTGTAACAACCAATCTGTTCCTTGTCGGTAAATTTAAAAAACTTATTAAAATAGCTATAAAATTCGAATGCATAAGGCTTCCCAATTTTCATATTAGCTTTTTTTGAATATAGTCCAAGCTGTAATGGTACGATATTCTTTATATTATTATTTTCAACATTTTTCTTAAGCTGTTTATATGTACCTGGAAATGGCTCAAAAGATGTCACGCATGTATTATCAAGCATAGAATAAACAATTGAGTAAAAACCTATATTTGCCCCTGCGTCAATAATATTAATATTCTTTGAATTTTTATAACCCCTTACAAAATCAACCTCTTTCCTTAAAGAAGAATAAAAAACGTCATGGTTTAATGATGAATAGCTCGCGATCATATATCCTTGGCCAATAAACTCATGTCCAAAAGCTCTTGTTTTCAATTCATTTCTTAAGATAGATTTATTTTTTATCTGTTCTAAGAGCTCCACACAAAGTTCTAAATACTTTCTAATCATAACCACTTATTTTCAATTAACATTGGAAATATCTCCTTACCTAATAGTTTTCTTTTTAATTTCTTCATTAAGTCTTTTGACTCTCAATTGGTCTTCAGCATTAAGTTTATTTTTTAACAAGCCATTACCTTGAGAAACCCCAAAGATCCGACTTGGATTAACAATTTTATCAACCACAATATCTCCACAATCACCAAAAAAACCGCCGCCAACAATGTTACAAAAACTTAAGGCTTTCTTACCATAAGTGTTTTCTATAATTTCTTGCATTCTTAACACTTCATAGATAAATGACTCAATAGCGGGTGTTACATCAGCACGAAATATTTCCATCGAATGTTGTTTAGCAATTTTTATTGCATTTTTGGTTAAGTTGTTTTTACCCAGATCGACAATCAAACAACTCTTCTTTATACTATTAACCACATCTGAATTAATTATCGAACACCCATTACTTGCCCCTATCAATATATCCGAAGAAAAAGATGCCTGTAGTATATTTTGATGAAATTGTATATTACTAATCACGCCCTGTGGTTTAATTAAATTTAGCCCGTGAACAATATTATGCCCGTTATAAGTGTTCCTTCGATGTAGATGCACTTTTGCACCGCTTTCAACCAACTTCAAAGCCAGTTTTGACCCTATATTTCCAGCGCCAAGTATGGTAATTTTTTTTCCACTTAAAAATTTAAAACGGTGAGTTAAAAATAACCATGTGGCATTGACTGTCAAATCATTGGGTTTAAACTCAAAAACCTTTGATTTTTTTATATATTCAAAACAAATTTTTGATAAAGAGCCTGTTTCAACGTAACCAACCGTCTGACGCAGCTCAGAATTATCCTCATAATTATTATTAATACGTAAAGGTATTTTTTTCTCACTATCTACTAAAATTATATCAACCACGCCATCAATTTTTTCTAACAGCATTGGTAATATTTTTTGATCAAAAATTATGCAGCCTGTTAACACAAAATCATTACAATCTCTAATCGGTGTCAGATAAGAGTTTTCTTCTTGTTTTGCTGTAGTTGAGATTGAAAAGATGAATTTCTTATTAAAGGATTTAATTTCAAGGATTCTTGAGGAAATATCATCTAAGAAATCATGACTCACTTATACCTCCTAACATATCCCATGTGATCGGGGTGTCTTTGGCAATATCTTTCAAAGCAGTTTGACCTAAAACTATCTCCTCATATCTTGCATAAATCCCATAGGCTGGCCCCTTATAAGTAATTTTATCTCTTGAAAAAACATCACCTTTCTTAATTATTGTGTTGCTATACATCGTCTTTCTAAACCTAATTAAAGTCGAAATTTCATTTGGAGCTGGCTGTTTAATACCATCACCCATTGACTCTTCAATCAGTCTTATGCGTCCAACCATCTCTTTTAACTCATCTGGCTCTAGAGATAATATATGATCTGGCCCTTCCATTCTCTTATCTAGGGTGAAATGCTTTTCAATAACATTTGCACCCCTTGCAACAGCAGCTAGGCTGACTGTATCGCCAATAACATGGTCTGAGAGACCTACAGGTAAATTATTAAAACTTTGCTTCATCGTGTCAATAGCACGAATATTCATACTTTCTGGCGGACAAGGGTATGACGATGTGCATTGGAGCAAGATTACATTCGGGTTATTAAAAATCGACACCTCCCTCAAGGCCTCTTCAATTTCAGATAAGTATGCCATTCCAGTAGAAATAATCATTGGCTTGCCCGTAGATGCAACTGCTCGAATCAAGGGCAAGTTGACCAAATCAAAAGATGCAATCTTATAACAATCAACTTCTAGCTGTTCTAGCTCTTCTACGCTTTCAATGTCAAACGGCGCAGAAAATATAATAGTTCTGCCCTTGGCATAATTAAATAACTCTTGGGTCTGTTCGCATGAAAGTTCATTCTTCTTGAACATTTCATAATCAGTTTCCTCTGTACCTAAGATTTTTTCCACATAACGAGAAGTCTTACCGTGTTTAGCCACACGCAACTCACTCTTATAACTTTGCAACTTAACAGCATCCGCACCCGCATCAATAGCCCTATCAATAAGCTTTTTAGCAACATTCAGATCGCCATTATGATTCAATCCAATTTCTGCAATAATGAAAGTTTTTTGGTTATCTCCAATATCAACACCTGAAATTTTAACATTTGTATTAAAAGAAAGACGGGGCCTAGTCTTGTCAATTTTATTAATACGGAATGTCCTATCTGTAATCACTTGCGCTAAATCAATTGCTTTTCCAAATAGTACTTGTAGATCTGAATATGCATATTCGGCTAAACTACCAAGTGTGTACATATTCCCTATACCATCAACTTTTTCCTTAGTTTGTGCCAAAGCGTTTTGATATCCTAAGAAAAACATGGGATACACTTCAGGAATTTTGATTATCTTACTATCAACAATTTGTTTATCATTACAAAACCCTAACTCAACAAACTGCCCCTTTACTTCCTTAATCAATTGCAATTCATCCATCGTATCGCAATGATCTGACGCGCTATAAGTAGTTTCACAACAAATTATTGTCGACTTTTTATCTTTATCCTTAACAAATGAGTTCTGGTCAGAAACACGATTAAAGTGAACTTTTGGATCATCAATATATACAAAATCAACCCCTTCAGGAAAGACTGATGTTGTATCAATCTCTAAAAATACCAAAATAACCCCCCTATACTGCAAAGAGGTAGAGTATCCAAAAAGCTTAGATATCTGAGTATAAGAAGTTGTATTAATAACGGTATCGCCACCGCTAATATTAACTACACGTTTATCAGTATCAATGGCTGTAATTCTTGATTCTTTTGTATAAATTTTATTAATTGTCTCAGATAAGTTAATTACTCCGCCCCGTTGTAATATCTTTTCTTTTAGACTTTCGATAATTGAACCGCTTCCCTTATTGCCTACAGCACTCCACTGCCCCCAATAGAATGGCGTACTCTTCTCTCTAATTTGAATCCTTTTTGGCGCCCAATTAGCGTCTAGTTCCTTTGTAGACATTCCCCATAGTTTTTCTGGGTACCGAATAAAAAACATTTCTTGCAGAGTGCTACCCGCTAACGCTTTTATATATTCGTGATAACTCGTTGCTCGAGCCAAATCATCAGGGTTATGATTTTCTAGGTCATGATTTATTTGATCTTTTATTTTCTGTGGAAGGCTATCGATAAATTCTTTAGATACAGGGTAATCAAAAAATTCTCCACCTTTTAAATTTTTACTCCAATGATCTCTATTGTAAAAAAGCCCTTTAAATTCACGCTCCCAATAATCTTGAATATCTTTATCCGGAGTGTGATAGATATGAGGACCCATGTCTATAGGCCTACCTTTCCATGATAAAGTTTTTGCTAAGCCGCCAACTGTATCACTCTTTTCAATTACTTCGACAGATTGCCCATGCTTAAGCAATTCATATGCAAGAGCAAGCCCAGTAACACCACCTCCTAATATATAAACCTTATCTTCTTTTACCATGCTGAAAATCCTCCGTCTACTGCAATATTTTGACCGTTAGTATATTGCGTGTCTTCAGATATAAGATAAAAAAGTGTACTTAACAAATCCTGAACGTTTCCCATTCTATGCATTGGCGTCTTGTATTCGTAATTTTTTACAAAATCTGTAGATTGCTTATTATAAATACCGCCAGGAGATATAGAGTTTGTTTGTATATTGTATTTGCCAAAATGAGTAGCCATATATTTAGTCATATTTATTAACCCAGCTTTGGTAGCTGAGTAAACCTCTGAATTATTTCTTCCGCTATCTCCATATATCCGCTCATCACTACTAGTAGAGCCATACACAGAGGCGATATTTACAATTTTGCCACCCTTGCTATTTTTCATAATTTTAACTGAAGATTGCGACATTAAAAAAGTACCTAGTAAATTTACCTCCATAACTTGCCTAAACTCTGCTGCTGTTCTATTTTCAAAAGACGTAAACACACCGATACCTGCATTATTAACTAGCACGTCTAGGTTTCGAACTGATGAGAAGAAATCATGCACCGTCACTTCATTAGTAATATCTAACTCAACTGGCTCGATAGCTTCTGAAACCTTAATATTTTCTACATTTAAATCTATTGCATAAACAAAGTACCCTTTCTCAACTAGGCCCTTTACAAATACATGGCCAAGTTGTCCATTTGCTCCAGTTACAATTGCTTTTTGCATTTAAACACCTTCACTTTCATCTAAAATTTTAATTAAATACTGGCCGCACTCATTCTTTTTCATTGCCTCTGCTAAGGTCATTAACTTATCTTTTTAAATATACCCTTTTTGAAATGCAATTTCTTCCAGGCATGCTATCTTTAAACCTTGTCTATTTTCCAAAATTTCTATATAACTCGATGCCTCATGTAAACTTTTATGTGTTCCAGTATCAAGCCATGATACACCTCTACCTAATAACTCAACCTTTAAATTATTATATTTTAAATAATAATTAAGCATGTCAACAATCTCCGTCTCTCCTCTATCAGACGGGCGTAGATTTTTAGCTATAAATGGGGCGTTCTTATCAAAAACATACAACCCTGTAATAGCATCATGAGATCTTGGGGTAATGGTTTTTCTTCTACCGACAATACACATTTAGATACTTGTAAAATTCAACCACACCATATCTCTCAGGATCTTTAACATGATATCCCAACACAGTGGGTTTAACATTAGAAAAACTTGGAACAAGATACTTGTTAACAAATGTATCTGAATGAAAAATATTATCACCCAAAATTAAACAGACATTATCAGAATCAATAAACTTTTCTCCAATAATAAAAGCATAATGATCTGAACTCGCCTTGGAGTCTGAATACGGAGAGATTGGGGCAAAAGGGGTCTTCTCCATCAAAAGATCGCTCAACCCACCCAAATTCCCAAATACTTCATCAGTTGACACATGATGAAATTTAAATCTTTCTTTTTTATTACCCTTTAAGTCCTTCCACTAACTTCGGGCCTCTTCAAGTAAATTATAAGTACCAACAATATTTGTTTGTATAAAATCACCAGGCCCATCAATAGAGCGATCCACATGGGACTCTGCTGCTAAATGCATAATAATATCGGGCTGGTATTCATTCAACACTCTTTTAATCTCACCTATATTACAAATATCCACCTGATCAAAAATATATCTTTGATCGCCATCAATAGAAGCTAATGACTCTAAATTTCCGGCATAAGTAAGCTTGTCAATATTTATAACGTCATGATTAGTATTATTAATAATCTTTCTAATCATTGCCGACCCAATGAAATCGGCACCTCCAGTTATCATAAATTTCCTTTACCAATTCCTGGGATTTCCCCACTCCTTATATTCACAACTCAACTCGATCAACCTGCAACGCAACTCTTCTGTCATTTTAAATTTTGAAGCATTAATTATATCTATTAGATTTTTTTCAACAGCAGTTCCTATGACAATACCATCAACTTCCTGTAGAGAAAATACAAACGAACACGCCATAGTAATCAAATCCATATTGTATTCAAACGCCAAATCATCTAATTTTGAAACATACTCAAACACCTGTTTCGATTGTTTTATTTTATTCTCAATATCTTCTCTATTGAACAAGACTCCCTGAAGAAATATAGACCTACCTATGATTTCTTTATTACTAGATTTACCAGATATTAAACTTGAGTATATAAATGAATCAAGTATGCTGATTGGTATTTGAATTACATCGTAAAAATTGTTTTCTAAAGCAAACTTACACTCTTCAAAACTATAAATAGACACCCCGATTTTTTTTACCAAACCACTACATTTTAATTCCATCAAGGAATCTATTATTATTCTATCAGTTATAATTTCCATCTCATTTTGATGTAAATATAATGTTTCAATATGATTAACACCAGTAGCTCTGATTGAATTAACAACCGAATCAAATATTTTTTTTCCACTACTTAAGCTTGCCACATCAAGATTATCAACCTTGGTGCAAACTTTAAACATAAAGGTATTTTGAGCGTGATATTCACCGATAGCACCTTCTGAATTGCTGTACCTAGGAGAAGTATCTAAAGTAGAAATCCCATGCTTACGGGCCAAATCGAGAATCTCACCACTTTTAATTTGATTTTTTAATGAAGAGAACCCGTAATCTTGAACGCCAAATTTAACCGTCCCTAAAATAGCGCTATTACTCATTAAGATTTTTATTCTCTGCTTTTTTTAAATCATCAAAGTGATCAATGTCAAGCATCTCGCTCTGTTTAATTATTAATGGCATCACTGTATCGCCGGAGATTGAGCCACCAAGAATTGTTTCCCTTCTAATCACTTCTATATCTCCAGACTGAAAATATACATCGGGAAGTTTCTGTCGAGGCAAATTATATGACTCATAAGCTACATCTCTATCAATGACGCCTTTAATAAGACCGTCGCTTAGAAGCCATTGTCGATAAGGATGTTCACTACTTTTAACAACCGATCGTACAGAAGTGCAATCAGGATTTGACTTTAAAATATCAACGGCTCTCTCAATTAATTTTTTTGGCCTTAGAGGTGACGTGGGTCTCAACCAAACAATCGCATCAATGTTCGTCATATATATATTCTCTAGCCTCTCTAATGCATGACGTATAACAGGAAAATCTTGAGTTTCATCCTGGGCAATTTCATCAGGCCTTAAAAACGGAATCTCTGCATTAAATTCTCTAGCTACCTTTGCAATTCTATGAGAGTCAGTTGATACAACCGTGTGTGAAATCAAAGGACATTTTTGCGAATACAAAATACTGTAAGAAACTAAAGGTTTTTTATTCAATAATTGAATATTTTTTAAGGGGATACTCTTACTTCCTTTTCTTGCAGGAATGATAGTGACTATATTCATAAATAAAATTACTTTTTAGCTATTAAACGAATGAACTCTCGAGAGGGGGCATAAGAGAAATGATTATCACAAATAAATGAGGCATATGGCTTTTGTTGGTATTTCCTTATAGAGTCCAATAAAAAAATAACAATTCGCTTTCCAAAAACCTTAATAAAAGTTTTTAAGAGCAATTGTCTCTTCCTCAGTCGCTTTTGAGACATCTCTATATCTTGATGATACTTTCTATTTCTTAAAATATTATTTTTATGATCTATATCAAAAACAAAATACCCTTTTTCATTAAGTTCTTCTATTTTCTTTCTTGTATCTTTTTCTAATTGTTCATTACCACACGCGTTAATAAATTGGATATTCATTTCAAAACTTTCAATTAATACCTTAAGTGAATCAATAGAAAAAAAACTTAAATGCGGCACTACTCTTTCACCTGCATTTGGATATAACTCCAAGTTTGCATTCGGCACTTCACAGAAAAAAATTCCGTTTTTTTTCAGCATCATCTTTACTACACTCAAAATATCTTTAATCTCTCCAGGATTAAAATGCTCCAGTGAGTGAGACATTACCAAAAGATCAACAGAGCTCTTATATTTAATTGCATTTTGATAATTAAACATGCCTTTTTCAACTTCGCCTCCTAGATCCTGTAAACACTCATGTGATTGTTCTTGGGGCTCAAAGGCAATATATCTCCCTTTAAAATTAGCTTGGTTTAAAGAAAATAAAAAATTACCCGTCCCTGCGCCTATCTCCACTACAGTTGACCCCGAAGTAATATCAATATATTGCTTAATTAAAGCTAATTGTGAAAGAGAACGAATATCAAACGAATAGCTTGTTCTGTTATCCGTAGCTTTTGTTTCTACTTGTTTTCTAGCTTTACCAGAATAATCAGAACAATAATAATTATGTAATATATCTGCTTCAACGTCTTTCTCAATCATTCCAAAAGAGCATTTTGAACAACACAAAATATCATTTTCATCAAATAATTTTAATTTATCTATAGTGGTTGGGGTGTATTGATATTTATTTGGTTCTTTATTCTCAAAACCACAGGCCGGGCACTTCATTTAAATTCCTTATTTAAATCAAATCAAACTTATTCAACATTAAGCTTTTTTGCTAAAGCTAGATCTTCAGGAGTATCAACATCCATCCATTGACACTTATCAGCATATATGGGTCTAACATTGCATTCCTTTAGAACATTATCAATAGCGTAATAAAGGGATAGATTATCGTCACCTGCCTTAATTTTATTCTCTATCGATACAATAATACTCTGGATGCCCTTGGTAGAAAATTTATAAAGCCCTATAGCAATTCCATTTACAGCCGTTAGTTTTTTGTTGTTTTTTTGAATATTTAAGATTAGACCTCCAGCTATACATACCTTTACTGGATCTGAATCGTGAAAAAGTTCTGTAGATTTTGCATCAATTAATATTTTATCTTTAACTTTTGAATTGTTAAATTTAGCAATATCTTCATAGTCACAAATTAGGTCACTCGTCGTAAAAAGGATATCTGTATTACAGTACTCACGGGCATACCAAAGGCTTAGCATATTCCCTTTGTCCTTATAGTCTGGATTATATACATAAATAATTGGCATTCCTTTGTAAGAATTCCCTAACATTTCCCTATACAACTCATGCTCTAATCCTAGAACAATAATAATCTCAGATATTGGCTGCATTACAATCCAATCGAGCTGATATTCTATAAGTCGCTTACCATTTAATTCCAATAACCCTTTCAATCCATTACCAACAATGGATTTTAATCTCCGAGAAACGCCTGCAGCATAAATAATTACTCTCATTGTTTAACTAGATGTCCAGCCGCCATCAACTACAACATCACTTCCTGTTACATAGGAAGAATAAGGTGAAGCCAAAAATAACGCTGCTGTCACAATTTCATGTGGCTCACCAAATCTACGCATTGGGATCCTCTCACAAAACTTTTCGTAATTTTCCTTATCGTCCAATACCTTTTGATTAATTTCAGTTAACAATGGCCCGGGAGAAATTGTATTTACAGTAATGCCTTTTTGCGCCCATTCAAGAGCAATGGTTTTAGAAAACAATAGCACGCCACCTTTACTAGAAGAATAACTTAATCTGTGTGGAAAAGTAACCGTTGAAAAAATGCTTGCTAAATTTATCACACGACCATAATCAGCTGCACTTAAAAGAAAGTATGCCTTTTTTGTCGTCAAAAATGTTCCTGTAAGGTTAACATTCATCACTTCTTGAAAATCTTTTAGAGATACATCTTCTATAGGTGCACGAATATTTGTACCTGCTGAATTCACAAGTATATTTAACTTCCCTGAAAATACCTCGGATGCGGTAGATATCAAATCATCCACAGAAGACTCTGAAGTCACATCAGAAACAACAAAATCGCATGATCCACTTACTAAAGAGTCAATCTCTTCTTTGGTTTTTATTAGCTTTTCTTCGTTTCGTCCCGTAATTAGAACACGCGCACCATTTTCACATAATGCTATTGCAATTTCTTTACCTATTCCCGATCCACCTCCTACAATTAATGCGGTGGAATCGTTAAAATCAAATAGTTGTTTCATCTTATGCATTTATCACCTATATTTTTTCGTACTATTACCAAAGTTATTTCTCAATATTTAGAAAATATAATCAATACTGTAAACAATCCCTTTGAGCAATCATACGACTATTCCACATTCATGCAACTATCGAACTTACCGGCAAAATAAAAAATAAAACCCGCATGAAATAGTATGACTGGAAAAACAGTAAACTCTCTTAGTCCATCAATCACTCTACGATACTGCACTAAATTGATTGGTTAAAAAGACCGCCATCGATTTTAATTACTTCGCCAGAAATGAAATCAGATCCTGGTGATAGTAAAAATTCTACAACTGAAGATACATCTTTAGGTTCAGCAACTCTTTCTAATCTTGTTTTCGTTTCCAAATGCTGAAGATCATGCGGATTACGGCCTTTTAATGTTGCTTTAAACCTCTCAGTTCTAACTGGCCCAGGCATGATGCAATTTACATTGATACCATTCTTTCTGACTTCAGTAGCCAATGAGCGTGTCAACTGTAATACTGCTGCTTTAGCCACTGAATAAGTGGTTTCTTTTTGAACGCCTAATGCTGCATTAATGGAAGAGACAGTAATTATTTTGCCAAAACCTTGCTTGACTAGGCAGGGAACTACGGCTCGCAAGGTATTAAAGCAGGTGTCATAATTTCTCTTAAAAATATTATTGTATTCTTCATAGGCAATAAAAAATGAGTTGCTCTCTGCCTTGCCACCGGCAGCGTCCGTATCACTGCCCGATATATCTCCACCGGCATTGGTTATTACCGCATGTATTTCACCAAAATAATCCAAATAGGAGGCAATCAATTGATCTGCTTGTGCCGGATCGATGAGGTTTGCCGACTGATACCAAGCATCTATACCATAACTATTTAACTCATCCAAAATATCTTGAACTGATTCCGCCTCACCATAAACTTGACACGCTTTATCACTAATATCTGTAATGCCAATGTTGTAGCCCTTTGATGCTAAAAAACGAGCATATTCTAACCCCAACCCTCTAGTACCTCCTGTTATGAGGACATTTTTAATTTTATTATTCACAATTTATTCCTAATAATTGCTTTAAATTATTAATGGATCGGTCTATATCGTTTAATTCACTTTCAATCATATCCCCCCCTCTTAGTCCATGTTCATATTTAGACAAAGAATCATGGTGATTGATTGCATGTTGACCAACAACGTCTAAAAAAGAATTTTTATCAATCAGGACATTTGAATAATTCTGCCAATAATGTCTATTATTAATGTTACATTCTCGTGTTATTTGCGCACCTAACTCAATAGACATGTTCACAACACCATCATTAACATCTAGCTTTTTCAAGACATCTGGATAATCAACATAGCCATCACCTAAAGGACACCGCACCAAGCGTATTCCTGCTTTTGACTTATATATTTTATAATCCTTTAAATGTACATTCTTAATAATATGCCCTGCTGTATTATAAAAGCTGCTAGGACTATCACATGCAGATATTGAATTTCCAACATCCCATGTCACCCCAATTAATTCCTCTGAAATGTTTCTGGATATTTCTACGAGTTCGGTACTGTGAAAGTCTTGATGATTCTCTATAGCCAAAGCCACTCCGTACCTTTCCAAGACAGGCAATAAACGCACCAATTGCTGCTTGAATTCGCCAACGGCAACGTTAAAGGTAGCAGAATCGTATCTATTACCACCATAAATAGTTTTACCAATCTGATCCATCTTGATTCTGACAGCACTAATACCCAATGAAGGTAAATATGGCAGTAAGCGAGTGATGTAATTTACATTTGTTTTCTCAAGATCAATAAAAACTGAAAGCCCCTCGGAATGGATTGCTTTTATTTTCTCTATACCCTGACCAATACTTTCTATATTGTAGAAATGATCAAAAGGAAATTCTACCCCTCCAAATCCATATTTTTTGGCAAGATGGACAACCCCATCGATACCTAAAGTCTCTTCTGTTCTACTGGGGTCATGTATGAAGCCAGCGTAATATCCAAACGAATAAATATTAAGTGAGATGTTTTTTAAATTCATTTCTATTAATTTACACTATGTTGATTAATGTAAGCCAACACCCTTTTTATTTCAGGCATCTGAGATTGCTCTGAAAGACCATCAAACACTAAGATATTTTCTACGGCCATAACTTCCATAGCCTTTCTTGTTTCTACAGTGTGAGAACCAATATGCGGTGTCAAAATCACATTATCTAATTCACCGTATGGGTAAGGATCTCGTTCTTCATCAAACACATCCACTGAAGCTCCAAACAATCGATTGCCTTTTAAAGCTTTTGCAAGGGCTATATTATCAATAACTCCAGAACGCGAAGTGTTTAATATTATCGTAGTTTTCTTTACTGACTGAATAAGACCCTTATCAATCAACCCTCTGGTTTCTGGTGTTAAAGGAAGATGGATTGTAATGATATCCGATTCTTTGAAAACTTCTTCTAACGTTTTTCGTTTAACCGAGTATTTATTGGCAAATTCTTCGTCCCAAGTTCTGCTATAAGCAATTAAATCAGATTGAAACACACGCGCCCTTTTCAGCACTTCTTTGCCTATACTCCCCATTCCAATTACACCAATTGTGCAACTCCTTAGCTCTCTCCCTTGTATAGGAATCCATTGCCTGTTCTTAAGATGGTTGCTCATTTTAAATGTAGATCTCAATATAGAAATCATATTTGAAATGCATAATTCAGCTACTGCAACTGATGGCTTATCCGAAGTTATCATGACCTTTACATTAGCATTGGTTGCAGCATTCAAATCAATGCAATCAATACCGACACCAATACGAGAAATTACGCTAATATTTTCAAATTCATTAAAAAACTCCTCTGTATATAGCTCAAGTCCTGCTAGAACATAATCAGCACAAGCATACATCTCAGGGTTTTTTTTATAATCTAGAGGCTCTCTAGTATCGTTAACCAAAACTTTGAACCCTGATTGTTCCAACATTTTTATCGGCTTATTTGAAGCTGAGGCAAACTCATCAATTGCAATTAATACTGTTTTCATTTTGACCTAGTTTTTCAAATGTAAAAAGAAAGACATCAGACATGTTCGTTCCTGTCTTCGAGCCCTCTATTAAAGTCTTTAGTTCTTTATGAATGTTGTAACTATTTAATTCACTGATATTGGATTGAATAAAATCTTTATTTCTTGATACTATCTGGTTCATTTGGCTATCATAATACGCACCATGAACCCCATCCAAATAATCCATCCCATCTGTTGCAATTGCCGCAAAAAAAAAATCAAATTCAGGTTTGAACTTTAACATCAACAATGCCACTAAATGTTGATTCCTGCCTCCTTTCGCATTGGGAAACTGTTCAGCATTAACCTGAACTTCTCCTGTAGACACTACTAAATGCTTACCACAAGAAGCCGAATCATAATATTTATAAAATTTTTCTATTAAATTATTAGCCGCATCCTCTGGAGTACATGAATGCATATTAGCAATGAAATTTATACTATCAAAACCGAATTCAGCATGCCGCTTTATAAAAGAAGATATTAGGTTATCTCTTGATCCTACAATTTTATTTATGATATTTTTATCGCATCCAATCCCAGTAACGCGACCATGGTTTAAAAGTGCTTTTTTAACTGGATTTTCCGCAACACCCCATAGCTTATATGTATCCATTACATCAATGGGGTCTATTAATTCATTACATACTGTCATTCCAGAAGAGATTGCAGATATTTGATGGTTTCTTTCATCTGATACAATGCAGTTCACAATAGTTTTTTCTGTAGCTAATTCAGCTAACTTCCCACCTTTAATTTTAGAAAGTGATTTTTTTAATACATTCACCTCTCTTTCAGGAACAGACATATGCATAACTTTACTTATAAACTTAATCTTATCCCTTAAACTTATAGTATCAATTGGTAGCACCACCATTGCAGACCCACCACCTGAAATTAACGCTAACAAAATATCATTATCAGGGCCGTTTTCAACAAACTCCTTGGCCTTGTTGCCAGCAATATAACTAGATTCTGTAATTAATGGGTGTGTAGATCTTACAACAACCTCTTTATTACTATCCATTTCTTGTAAATTTCTATCTTCATGAGTTATTAACAACCCTTTGCCAAAATATTCATCACCAATTATCTTTCTAGCGGATTTGTACATCAACATGCTTGCTTTCCCGTAGGCAAGTATGTTTATTTTGGAATTTATTTTGATTTGTTTACCACTTACAAAAAGACTACCCTCGTGAACATGGAGGGATGATTCAATCATATCGCCTGGCATATTTTCTTCTAATACAGACCAGTATAACGGGATAGGGGAAAGATGATTTGCCATATAATTAAACTATAAAAGATCCATTAATCCATCTCGCAAAGATTCTGCTCTAGACTGGCCTGTGCCACATAATGAAAATTTATTTGTATAAGTGTTTTCCATTGTGCTAAATCTAATTCGCTCTTGTATTTCGTCTAAGCTTGGTAGCCCATCCTTTGCATTAAAATAAATTGTTCGCTCTTTGATCCATATTAAGGCATCAAAATTAATGTTTTTTATTCCTAAATCAAAATAAATAACAGGCTTGCTAGTTGCGCAAGCTTCATTGAAAGCTGTGCCGATAAAATCAAATACAAAAACATCAATCTCATCTAGCAAATCTTCAAATGAACCGTTGATAGTTTCAACCATTGGAAATGTATAACTCATACTGTACTTTTCTTTAGGGTGTGCTTTTATTTTTATGGCGTCACCAAACATAGTAAATAATGATTCCTGCCAAAGCAGATATAAACTATCAACTGTATCCATGTATGGGCCAAATCGATGCGAAGCACCCCTTAAAGTGGTTGGGTAGTAATAGTAATTTATTTTTTTATTATGCTTTACTCCAGAAAACTCAGGTTGATAATATTTATATGCATTAACTCCATTACTGGGTATATAGCTCACTCCTTTTTTAATTTTGAATTTATATGTACCTTGAATAGACGTGATTCTCTTCCCGTACCCTAAAATTGCATTAGAATACATTTGCTCCCCATATCCAGAGGCAATTGGTTCATCATAAACTCCAAAACCTTCACCATGCATTATATTTACTACGGGAATATTTTGTTGTATTGCTGCCACAGACAACATCCTGTTAATTAGTTCATTACCACACCTTAATACCAAAGCATCACTATCTAACTTAGCATTATACTGACCTTCAGAACAATCCGCCTTAATATGATTTTCTATCAAAAAAGTCATTAGATCAGTTGAAAAAATATAGTTATTATTTTTCATAACCTTAATGATTTGATCTTTTAACAATTCAATTTGCTCATGAAGTTTAGGAACAGCAAACCATCCCTGTTTTGCAATAATTAGGTTAGTTTTAACCCTTGGGGTTTCCGACCAAAGCAAATTTGAACCATAATCAATTTTAGGTGAGGCTAGTGCGATGCTGATTGAAGGTGTGCGGGCTAAGTACCGAAAATTTACTAGGGCTTGAAGAACAAGCCTAGACTTTTTCTGCTTCATGCAAGGATTTTTACCAAATACCTTTTGTTTTTTTTCACACCCGTATCTAATATCATCATAACCAATATAAGGCCAGGCATCTAATCTTCTGTTTACAAATTTACCATTAGGCTCTATACCAAAACCAAGCTCTTTCTCTTTAAACAAAACTAGTGTTAATATTTTTAGAATATCAACAAAATAAATACCCATAATGTTTATTTCAGTCGGGTAGGCGTTTAATGATATTTCATGTGCTAACACCAGCTCGTTAAATATCTTAAGAGAGTCTTTATTGTCACGCTGAATATATGATACAAATGATTCTGGAGAATAACTAAACATTAGTTACTTAAATAAATTTTCATCAACTCATCATTCTCCATTTTCAAAGAAACCTTAGTTAAGTCTTTTTCTGTATCAACGCTAAACGATTGTGTATCAGAATATACCATTTTTACTTTTTCACTATTTTCAATAATCCTTAACATATCTATGGATTCAATGATTTCCAGCTCAGTCTCACTCGTCTCATTAAATTTTAATAGGTATTCTCTTCTAAAAGGAATTACACATACTTGTTTGAGCATTGGGCCGCTGACTACGCCTTTCTTTTTTGATGGAATTGGCTCTCTAGAAAAATAAATTGCATTACTGTTTTTATCTACAACCACCTTAACTTCATTCTCATCCTCAAACTCTTCATTGCTTGCCATTTCTATCATTAAATTCACCACATTGACCGAACTGTCTTTATGGAATGGCTGTAATGATTGGCTAATCATACTTGGCGTTGTCATTGGCTCATCTCCTTGTACCATAACAACAACATCTAGCTCAAAACCTAGTTCTTTTTCTATTTTTAGCATTGCTTCCGCTGTTCGGTCTGTAGCCCTTTCATGGGTGGACTTAGTCATAACAGCTTTCCCCCCAATTGATTCAATGTAGTCATAAATTTCTTGATTACAGGTAGCGACATAAGTATCTACTAAATCACTACACATCTTAGCCCGATGATAACAATGGCCAATCATTGGCATTCCATGAATCATTGCAAGAGGCTTCCCTGGGAATCTCGAAGATTCCATGCGAGCCGGTATAATTGCGATAACTTTCATTTTTATGTCCTCAATTTATTAATACCTTCAAGGGCAGAACGACATGAATAATCAAGCATCCTAACATCAAGGCTATAAGCTATAAACTCAGACCCATCATTTAGGCATTTCCTAAGCTGCTCTATATCTGGTTCAATTATATGAACCCCCCCTGGAACACCAATTTCTGTTGATATTTTCCTAATATGATCCATGGCCTCTAAATACTTTAAATTCTGGAAATCTCCTGGAATTCCCATAGACCCAGTCAAATCATAAGGCCCTACAATAAAACCATCAACACCGGGAACTGATAATATTTCTCTTAGGTTGTTGACTGCTTCGATATGTTCAATCTGAACAATTACAACCGAAGAACTAGACTCCCATTCCTTATACCCTTCGAAATCGGCACCATATTTTTGTGCTCTCGCCAACCCAACGCCACGACGCCCTAAAGGAGGATACTTAATATATTGAACTGCCAACTCAGCTTCTACTGCAGAATTAACCATTGGAACAATAATTCCGTGTGCTCCAGCGTCCATAACGCGCTTGATTAGGTCTGAATTATTTGATGTGAGTCTTACCAAAGGAATCACATCCGAAAGCTCTATAATCCTAATCAACTCTTCAGCTTCTCGAATAGTTATAACACTGTGCTCCAAATCAATTGCAAGCCAATCAAAGCCAGAATTTGCCATTATTTCAGCAATTGCCGGATGTGCTAAAGTGATCCAAGAGCCAATCGTCGCCTTATGATTGAATAGCTTCTTATTAAGCATAATTATTTTCTGTTAATGATAATTAATTGAATTTTATTTAATGATTTTTCCGCAATATATTTAAAAACAGTCTTCACAATTATTTAGAAAAAAAATTATTAGTTATAAACCTTTTAGCAAACATATCTGCAATCAAAACAACCGAAGAATGTATATTGCTGGCTGCATATCTATTAAAAATGCTGGCATCACATACGTATAAACCTTTTGTATTATGCACTTCAAAGTTAGAATTTATTGCATCATGGGCTCCGCCAATTAAATGAAATCCACTAAAAAAATTATCATGAATATATTTTTCAGGATTATTTTCAATAATCGCCTCATCTTCTATTTTTAAAACATAGCTATTCATATGGCTACTTCTAAGTAATTGTAAAGAAAACTTCAATGCTTTTTTTAATAATTCGATGTCATCCTTTAAAGATAAATACATTGGGTCTACAGAATTACTATTATTGTTTATGGTTATCTTTCCTTTAGATTTTGGATTGATCGCAGTAATAGATATTGAAAAGCCTGGCTGGCTGCTACTAAATAATTTTCCGTCACTGCCGTGCCTCCCAGTTTCACTAAATTGAACTATTTGTATTCTTGTATCAATCTCCCCATCTTGATCTAAATCCAAATGAACTGCAGAGGTTGCCCCCGTACCTCTCATCAAAGTCGACCTTCCAAACAAATATTTCGAAATTAACAATGCTTTTTGGTAAATACTATTAGAAATCTCATTAAGAGAGTTAATCCCTTGATTTGTCAAAACATTTATTCGAAGATTTGTATGATCTTGAACTCCTTCCCCAACAATAATATCGGTCATTCCTTTATTCCTACTTTTCTCCCTTAATAAAATATCACAGGTCCCAATAACCCCACCGGACAAAATCACATAATCCGCATTAACTAATCTAACATTAGTTCTCACCCCAGTAATTTTTCCATTATTATTAAATATTAAATTTACAACGCTTTCACCAAGTAGAACTTTAAATACTTTTTTATTCAAGAGAGATAAAACCGACGTTCGGAAATATTTTCTGGTCGTATTGATAACAGGACCGCAGAACTCTTCGTTTGAATAATTTGTATCTCCAACTGGTATATTATTCAAATTCAACGTCTTAACAAATGCTTTGTCTATAGCATTCTGACAGGCAAGTGCTAAATTAATTTTGTTTTTAACTTTTGGATTTAATGAATAAAGTTTATTGTAGCTATCAATCAAATCGTGATAATTCAACTTATAATATTTTAATATCTTAATCCATTGTGCTTTATTGCCCAACATATGGACACAACCATTAATAACCGAGGTACCACCAAATACATTTGGCTCAAAAAAAGGAATACATCTACCATTTGATAATTTTAAATTCCGTTTAGAAATATACTTGGATTTTACTTTTCGCAGTAAAATACCAATAAATAATGGTGGTCTATACCATAACGGATAGCTTCTGTATTTACTCTTTTCAATTACGACCACATTAAAATAGCTTTGTAAATTATTCGCTATTGTTAGGCCTGCAGTTCCTCCGCCTATAATTACAACTGTCTCTTTATGTCTCTTCATATCAGACTACCGACATCCATTAACAGTTATACATATTCTTCTAGAAATTCTAAAGCACGCCAAAAACCGCTTCCATTCTGTTTATGCCCCTGCCATACCTCAGGGATAAATGCAACGCCAGGGACAAGTTGATCTAAATTTTTAGATAACTGGGTAAAGTCAACATCCCCTCCCCCAATCTGAACACCTTCTCCATCAACACCAAGCGCATCAACAATATGCAAATAAGCAATATACGGGGCAATTGTTATAACAAAATCATTCATTTGCCAATGATAGTGACTACATGCCATTTGTGAATGTGAAACATCTAGGCAAACTCTGCGCCCAGTTTGACTACAAAATTCTTTAATTTCATTATGGTCTACAAATAAATTATGATGACTCTGCCCACCAAAATGCCATGGGAACGGTGGCATTGTTTGTATTACAATTTCAACCCCCGAGTCATCTATCAAGTCTAAAGCTTGAGCAGTCTTCTGATACATTTGTTTTTTACTTTCTGTTGAAAGAAATCCTGATTCAGAAAACCCACCTATATTAGTAACAATCACAGGGTTTTTAGTTGAAGGGAAATATTTTTTTAATTTAAGTGTGATTTCTACAACTTTCTGTAATTCATGAATAGACCTATTTCTATATTCCTCGTCATCGGAACATAGATTAAGAATATGATCACCGCTAAAAAGCTCAGGGCTATGGACATTAAATCCAATTTTGTATTTTTTCTTAAAGATACTGTCAATATCAATTTCTAAATCGTTATAACTTAAATGAAATTCAACAAAGTCAACATTAGTCCCAGAAATTAAACGTTCAAAATCGTGGTAACGAACTGGGATCCCAAATGGCCTATTAAACGAATAGCTTTTAGGTCTAATTACTATCTCATTAAGATCCGATTCATGAAAAAAATCACCTGGATAAAAATCATGCTGTGCTATTTTCCCAATTAAACTATCAATATAATAAGGTTGCAACCCTTGGCCAGGACTTTTAATTTCAATCATCTCACGAGTAATTACGCTTCCGGCTAATAATTCTTGATTAATAATTAGGCTTTTTGCCAACACTTCACGATTCAGGTATTCCCCTTGTGATAGAACCCTTTCCCCTCCGTTTCCTAACATTTCTTCAGTTAAACGAATTTGGCTAACCATCTCTTTAAACTCTTTAGGCAACAAACTTACCTTATGGTCATTTCCTTCCATACTCTTATCAATTGTAAAATGTTTCTCAATAATTTTGGCTCCAAGTGCGACCGCTAGAGCAGGGGCAAGATAACCCCTTTCATGGCCAGAATACCCAATCATCCGACCTCCATCTATATCACTTAGATGACTCATATATCTCAAATTAACATCTCGATTAGGTGTTGGGTATGTCGAATTACAGTGCAGAAGAATATATTGAGCATTAATCCTTTTCAAGAAACTTACCGCATTCTCAATCTCAACTTCTGTTGCCATTCCAGTTGAGCAGATCATGGTTCTCTGGGTTTTTGCAACTGCCGAAAGTAATTCTAAATTAGTCAAATCTGCCGATGCTACTTTATAAGCCTGCATACCATAGCTCTCCAAGACTGAAAGACTCTCTAAATCCCAAGGTGTACATAAAGGCATTTTTCCTTTGCTCTTACAATAATCAAACACCTCAAATAATTCCCCATTGTTTAATTGGAAACGATTTAGTAAATCAAGCGTGTACTGATCACCCAAATCAGCACTGTTTTCATTATCTTGACCTTGATTTCTATACAAACTTTTCAAATGCCTCATCTGAAACTTTACACAATCTGCACCAGACTCAATTGCAAGATCAACCAACTGTTTGGCCAAATTAATATCACCATTATGATTATTCCCAATCTCTGCGATAACATAGCAAGTTGAGTCTTTAGAGATTATATGCGCTCCAATTTCCAGTGCTGTATTTTCAGGAAAGGCAATAGCCTCAATTTGTTTTTTTTTGTTTACAAGCGGAACTATTCTAATACGATCAGACAATGCTTCTGAAATTACTCTATTCTCATCTCCAACTTTCCGAAATACAAAGTTCTCGTTCATGACTTCAGATATACGGCTGCTTGTATCACACTTACTGCATACCATAAGCCAATTTCTTATATCTCCATCTGACACAACCCCCTTAATTTCGTTATATTGATTTACAACAAAAACAATTCCACGCTTATTTTGTTCTATTTTTTTCAGACACTCAAGCACAGGGCTTTCGCTAAAAACGAGGAATTCTTTTATGGCCTTAGTAATAAACACTGCTCTCTCCTTTAGTCAAATAACCCTGTTCTCAATAATATTTACTCACTTCTAAGGCTCATTAATGCTGACTTTGTTGATGCTATCATGTAGTTGAAATCATCATCACTCATCCAGTGATGAAAAGGAAAGGAAACCATATTATCAAAAAATAAATCTGTATTAGGGCAATTTGCTGCCCCAAAACCCATCTTCTCAAAAAGAGGGTACCTATTTAACGGATAATATTGAACTATCGCTTTAATGCCATACTCTGTTGATAACAAGTTAATTAAATCATCGTTATTTTTTCTATTATTTTTATCGTGATATCTTGCTGGCAACAAGTGAAATGCATTCTGCATCTCATCAGTAGTTTTCTGAAAAATCAACTCCGGGTAATCTCTCATCTCTCTTATAAATCTATTCGCCCTACTTCTCCTTTCGGCATTCAACTCATCGAGACGTTCTAATAACTTTGTCCCAAGCGCCGCCTGAACCTCAGTCATAGAATAGTTAAATGGCCACACGCCGTCCATATCCATATCCACATTCCCCATAGCAGGCTTCCAATAATGTGCTCGTTCATCACCATAAGGCGCATGCCCATTATGACGCAAGCCCGGAACCATTGACGCTGTTTGGGCGTCTTTAACTACCAAGACCCCCCCTTCCCCTAGTGTAGTTATGTTTTTTTGAGCGTGTAAAGAGAAACAGGCATAATCTCCAAACGACCCTACTTGCTTGCCTTGATACCTAGCACCAATCGCTTGCGCACAATCTTCAACTAAATTTATATTATTTTCTGTACAAATCTGAGTAATTAATTGCATATCACAAGACAAGCCATATAAATGAACAACTACGACCATCTTTGTATTTTTAGTAATCTTACTTTGAATATCTTGTGCAGAAACCACAAAGGTCTCAGGATCAATATCTGCCCAAACTATAGTGGCTCCAGTTCGCCCAAAAGGAATGGCTGAAGCACAATATGTGTGTGATGGAATAATTACCTCATCCCCGACACCAAGTTTACTTAAAACAGCAATCAACTCTAAAGCGCTTGCTGCACTTGTTAGACCAAATGCATGATCTACGCCTATCTGTTTTTTTATGCTATTTTCAAATTCAGATAAATAATCACCTTGTGTTAATGGATCCGCATTCTTTGCTACATTTACAAGCACATCAATCTCTTCTGTGGTGTAATCTAGAGAGCGCCCGCTCCAATTTATCTTATATTCCATTTTTTACTCATCTTAAGTTATTAATTTCTTTTAAATAAATATTATCGTACCAATTTACAACATCTGTAATATGGAAATTTGGCTTGGTGTCATAAAGATCTTCATATATCTGTCTTATAAATTCATATTGCTCTTGTGTATTCACATCTAAAACGATTTCAGGCCTTCGAAAGGATTCTGGGCAGTCAATTGTTCCGACACTAAATCTGCTATCAACTTGTTTTTGATTATTGTAATCAAAAAAACTAAGATGTACATGCTCTCTTTTTTCCAGATCTTTACACTCTTTCCAAACAGTTTCTAATGCTGAAAAATCAATCATTTCAGCGCCAACACCATCAGGATATTTATTATTAAAAACTTCTGATAAATTTGAAGAAAACGCATAATTAGATGCTTTATGATATTCAATAATACGATCTATCTCATTAGGTTCAGGGATTGGATTATCTGCTGGAAATCTACCAACAATAGTTGCATCGAATAATCTTGCCGCTTGATAATATCTGTCGACCAAGTCATTCTCAGACCCTCTGTATAAACATACGCCGTACTGTATAGCAAGTTCTGCTAGAGGGTCATTTTCAATACTTTTTGGAATAGCAAGAACAAGACTATCAATATTTTGGCATCTTAATACTCTCTCTAATATTCTACCAACTAATGGCTCTCCAGCTAAATCCATCATAGATTTTCCTGGTAACCTAGTCGACCCAACCCTTGCTTGGATAATTAACACCACATTTTGTTTCAAAAAAACCTCTGTTTATATTAGTTTGAAGCACATTGTGCCTCCTGTTTTCACACCACCAAGCAACATAATTCAACATAATCATCCTGTATGATTATTTTTACACCTTACATATTTATTTTATACAAAACACATCTCTACAAATGAATACTTTTTCATTATTACCACTAATCTTATTAATCGGCAAAGCCACCCCTTTCACCCACGACTCAAAAGCAAACTGCTTCGAATTTCCGCATACCACCTTAAAAACATATTTTGATTTATTAAGTCTTGAATATGACATGCTAATTCTATTTTTAGGATATTTTGGAGAGTCTTTTTCCACTATCACACTCCTTTTTTCATTGTATATGCGCCCCGGAAACAATGATGCAGTGTGCCCATCTTCACCCATACTTAGTAATACTAAGTCAAAACTTAAAACATTTTTTAATGTATCTTTATACTTAAGAACAGCCTTCTCAACCCCCAACTCGGCAGGAATAAAATTAATATTTTCTTTTGGTATTAGGCCATTGCTTAGCCAAACCCTATTAATAACATAATCATTTCTATTTTTATCTTTTAGTTGTAGGCATCGTTCATCACCTAAATAAATATGCCATTTACTCCAATCAGATTTAGACTTACTTAGAATCCTATAAGTGTTTATAAAACTAGTTCCGCCAGCTAAAACTATTTTAAAATCACTATTTGATTTAATGGATTTCTCAGCAACATTCAAAATATCGCAAGCTAATTGATCTGACAATTCATCAATATCTTTATATACACGCCAATTATTCTTTAACACTGTCATCCCTTGACTGAATCTACAAACCAACTAGACGGGTATATTGATCTAGTTTTGAACATACATTAAATTTGTTTTTTATCTTCTTAAAAATCGATAATATTAGAAAGGTCTTTTGATATATCCACCAATACCCCAACGCCAATTTACTGACCATTTATCGGTCTGGCGCCTGTACCCATAGTAAAGGATTATTTTCTATGTACTAAAGATCTAATCAGATCATCACGATTACATGGATATACGACTTCTAGTGTTATTCAACAAATTAATGCATCTGTTGAACTAGCATATTAATACTAGTTACACCTTGTTATATTCCTTATACCACACCGCAAAATTCTCCACCCCTTGTTTAAAACTCGTGCTCGGCTTGTAATCAAACTCTTCAACGAGGTCATCCACATCTGCATAGGTATCAGGTACGTCCCCAGGCTGGAGAGGTAGTAGTTCTTTTTCTGCCACTTTGCCTAGTGAAGTTTCTAGTGCTTCAATAAAACTCATGAGCTCTACTGGATTGTTATTACCAATATTATAAATTCTGTATGGTGCACTCGATGTTGCTGGATCTGGATTGTTACTATCCCAATTATCATTTTCTGGCGCTGGCCTATCTACTATTCTTATGATCCCTTCGACAATGTCATCAATATAAGTAAAATCCCGTCTATGTTTACCGTAGTTAAACACCGTAATAGGCTCATCATTCATAATGGCTCTGGTGAACCTTTGTAGCGCCATGTCTGGTCTGTCATAAGGACCATACACGGTAAAGAACCTTAACCCTGTTGTAGGCAGATCATACAGATGGCTATATGCATGCGCCATCAGCTCATTAGCTTTCTTAGTAGCAGCATACAAGCTTACTGGATGGTTAACAGCTTCGTGGATTGAGAATGGTTGCTTAGTGTTCAGACCATAAGTAGAGCTAGATGAAGCGTAAACCAAGTGCCCTACTTTATTGTGTCGACAGCCTTCTAATATATGTGCAAAACCCACTAGGTTAGTATCAACGTATGCTAGAGGGTTCTCAATGGAATATCTAACGCCTGCTTGTGCTGCTAAGTTTACTACTACGTCAAACTGCTGATCTTCAAAGAGCTTAGACATAGCTTCACGATCCTCAAGATTCATTCTAATGTGAATGTAATTTAGATGATCAGCATGCCGTGCTAAGCGTGCTTCCTTTAAAGCCGGATCATAATAGTCATTATGATTATCAATACCAACAACTTCATCACCTCTATCAAGTAATCTGATTGAGAGTGCCGAGCCGATAAACCCTGCCGAACCTGTTACCAATACTTTCATTTGATCTTATTTATTATTCATTAATCTGAGCTAAACACGTCTCTAGTATAAACTTTACCCCTTACATCTTCTAACTCATCTACCATTCTATTGGCAACGATCAGGTCACTTAGTTGTTTAAACTCTTCTAGACTATCAATCACTTTAGAATGGAAGTACTCGCTCTCATATTGTTCAGTAAGTAAAGGCTCATAAATTACCACTTCAATACCTTTCGCCTTAATACGTTTCATGATACCTTGAATAGATGAGGCTCTAAAGTTATCACTTCCAGACTTCATAATAAGTCGGTGTACACCTACTACTTTAGGGCTCTTGGCAATGATTGAATCAGCAATAAAATCTTTCCTAGTGGCGTTAGCATCAACAATGGCACTAATTAAAGCATTAGGCACATCTTCATAATTAGCTTTAAGCTGTTTAGTATCTTTAGGTAAACAATACCCCCCATAACCAAATGATGGGTTGTTGTAGTGTGACCCAATCCTTGGGTCTAGACTAACACCTTCAATGATTTGTTTTGAGTTTAGATTACGTGCTTCTGCGTATGAATCTAGTTCGTTAAAGTATGAAATCCTCATAGCCAAATAAGTATTACTAAAAAGCTTGACTGCTTCTGCTTCAGTAGAATCTGTAAACAAAACATCGACATTCTCTTTTATAGCACCCTCTTGTAGAAGGTCTGCAAATTGTTTAGCTCTGCCTGATTTCTCTCCAACAATAATGCGTGATGGGTATAGATTGTCATGAAGCGCTAATCCTTCTCTCAAAAACTCTGGTGAGAAGATAATATTGTCAATATTAAATTTAGATTTAATGCTTTGAGTGTAGCCAACTGGGACAGTTGATTTAATAATCATGACTGCATTAGGGTTTATATCAATCACATCTTGTATAACCGACTCTACTAAAGTGGTATTAAAGTAGTTATTAACTGTATCGTAATCTGTTGGTGTGGCAATGATGACAAAATCAGCATTTTTATAGGCTAGTTCTTTATCTAGTGTAGCAGTAAGATTAAGGTCTTTATTAGTGAGATAATCTTCAATATCAGCATCTACAATGGTAGAAGTTTTATTGTTTAATTGATCAACCCTCTCAGGAATGATGTCGAACGCAATTACCTCATGATTCTGGGATAGTAATATGGCATTGGAAAGTCCAACGTAACCGGTGCCAGCGATGGCGATTTTCATTTACAACTCTCCAAATACCATTCGTAGGTATCGATAAGGCCGTCTTTTAAATTTACACTATACTTCCAACCCATATTCTCTAATCTAATTACATCAATGAGTTTTCTTGGTGTGCCATCAGATTTAGTTGTATCAAAGGTAAGGTTACCTTTATATTCAACCACTTCTTTCATGGTTTCTGCCATCTCTCGTATTGTCACATCTTTGCCAGTGCCGACATTAATATGTGAGAGCATTGGCTTAGTGTTGGTTTGGTAAGTATTTTCATCTAGCCCCAATACAAATAGTGAGGCAGCTGCCATATCATCCACATATAAAAATTCACGCATGGCATTGCCAGTCCCCCACACTACTACTTCGGCGTCATTATTCATCTTTGCTTCATGAAAACGTCGCATAAGTGCAGGGATAACATGAGAGTTTTCCGGATGAAAGTTATCGTTAATGCCGTAAAGATTAGTTGGCATGACTGATCGAAAATCAGTGCCGTATTGACGATTGTAAGACTCACAAAGCTTAATACCTGCAATTTTGGCTAATGCATACGGCTCATTGGTTGGCTCAAGCACACCAGTCAGTAACGCTTCCTCCTGCATTGGCTGCTCAACTGCTTTAGGATAAATACAAGTGCTGCCTAAAAACAATAAGCGCTTAACTTTGTTCTCGTAAGCTGAGTTAATAACATTAGCCTCTATTATCATGTTTTGATAAATAAAATCTGCTGGATAGGTGTTATTCGCATGAATCCCTCCTACTTTTGCTGCAGCCAAGAAAACATAGTCAGGTTTTTCTTGCGCAAAAAACGTTTGAACTTCGGCTTGATTAGTAAGATCTAGCTCTTTGTGAGTGCGCACAATTAGGTTAATAAAACCCTTTGATTCCAATTGCCTCACAATTGCAGAACCAACTAGGCCACGATGTCCAGCTATATAAATTTTGTCATTAAGATCCATTATCAACCAAATTACTCGTTGAAGTCCGGCACTTTAAAGCCATGCCCTTTAACTAAAGAATTACGCTGAGCAATATTAATATCATTATCCATCATCTCATGCACCATTTCTCTAAACGTAATCTTTGGCTCCCAGCCTAGTTTCTCCTTGGCTTTGGATGGATCGCCCAATAACGTTTCAACTTCAGTTGGACGGAAGTAGCGTTTATCAACAGCTACAATTAAATTACCTGCTTCATAATCATAGCCCTTCTCGTCCATGCCTTCGCCTTCCCAGCGAATAGTCTTACCTAAGTGATCCCAGGCAAAATTAACAAAATCACGAACTGAATACTGCACACCAGTTGCTATACAAAAATCGTCAGGCTCGTCTTGTTGCAGCATCAACCACTGCATTTCAACATAGTCTTTAGCGTGCCCCCAGTCACGTTTAGCATCCATATTACCTAGGTAAAGGGTATCTTGTAGGCCTAGTGAAATACGCGCTAATGCTCTAGTAATTTTACGGGTAACAAAAGTTTCACCTCTTACTGGAGATTCATGATTAAACAAGATGCCGTTACAAGCATACATGCCATATGCTTCACGATAGTTAATAGTAATCCAATAAGCATAAAGCTTAGCTGCTGCATAAGGAGATCTTGGATAGAAAGGCGTGGTTTCTTTTTGCGGGATTTCTTGCACTTCTCCGTATAACTCTGAAGTGGAAGCTTGGTAGTATCGAGTTTTTTTCTCTAAACCTAAAATGCGAATGGCTTCTAGTATTCGTAGTGCGCCCAGACCTACTGTGTCGGCTGTATATTCAGGGGTTTCAAATGAGACCGCGACGTGTGATTGTGCACCTAGATTGTAGATTTCATCAGGTTGGATCTGCTGAATGATGCGCACTAGGTTCATTGAGTCTGCTAAGTCACCATAGTGCAATACGAACTTGCGACCAGCTTCATGAGGGTCTTGATAGAGATGATCAATACGGTCAGTATTAAATGATGATGAACGACGTTTAATGCCGTGCACTTCATACCCCTTATCTAATAAGAACTCTGCCAAGTAGGAGCCATCTTGCCCTGTTACGCCTGTAATTAATGCTACTTTATTATTCGCCACATTTGATTCCTAAAATATTCTTTTACATATTTGTGTACTTGTTTGCTTTCTAATAATTCATCACTAGCAAACCGATGATATTCGTTGTGTTGCTCAATTGATAAATCTAGAATCTCTTCGACCTAATACTCATAAGCAAAATTCACATAATGTGTTGATACATTGCCATAGATACTATCATCATAGAAATTCTCAAACACACCAATAAATTTAGGTGTACATTTTAACTCAATATTAAGCTCATTTTAAATATACGCACCATAGGATTTTTGATAGCCTCATTCTTATTAACTCTGCCACCAATTGAATGACTTCACTCAATGTCTCTTTAAGCGCCGCTTTTTCAGATCGTAAAACTTTGACTCCATCTGTCCTCGCTTCACGAACCACATCACCTGACAGGCGTTTTTTACCCGCTGCCATAAGTCCTTTGACCAGCGGTAATAAACATTAGCATTAATACCTTCTCGTCGACACAACTCAGCAATGCCATCTTCTCCTCGCAGACCATCTAATACACTACGAATATTTTATTCGGCTGAGTATTGTTTACGCGTGTGCCGACGGATATCGCGCACGGTCTTTTCTACACTGGTTTTTTCTTTCATCATTGTTTCCTCTCTAAAGTTAACAATAAACCAAAACTATCTCTTATGCTATTAGACTATTTGGTCCACATGGCGCTGACGGGGCGCATCTCACCCAAAGGCTCAGAGATTTCATCAGCGCGTGTACTTAATTCATCAATCCCTACCATTAATTGCACCTCTACATAAGGCAGCCGCTTCGAACCTCTCTTTAGAGGCGTTAACACGATTGCTCCCGCTTTTAATTCAATAGCAACCTCTGAACCTGCGGTCAATAATAGTTCCCGAGCCATTGCTGCCGGAATGATTAATCCGATTGAATTACCCACCTTTCTAAGTTGCGTTCTCATACCCAGCACTCATTTCAAAATAGTTATTCCAAATGTATCTCTACGACCTAGCAGCGTCAGTATTGTTACTACATCCCATGGTGATTATAGCTTCTGACTTACCCCATTCATACGCAATAAAAACTAAAACTTGTTTTATTTTTTTGCTTTGGACTCAATACTGGTCAAGGGCCTCATGGGCTTCACCCTGACTGGCTCGGCCATTAAATCTTCATTAGCGCATTGCGGAACAAACCCAACCACATATTGTTTTAAACATTCTCTAACCTTATGACTGTTCCTTTGCGCCAAAGCCGTTTGAAATTGTTTTAGGATGCGCTCCATCTCCGGCCAGGGGTAACTGGCTTCATCGGCTGTCATGATTTTAGGATGCGCTGTGCCTTGAACGTTATCGCCGATTAATAGTTCTTCATACAGTTTTTCACCGTCCCGAAGGCCGGTATAGTTAATCGTTATGGTATTGGTATTGGTATTGGTATTGGTATTGGTATTGGTATTGGTATTGGTATTGGTATTGGTATTGGTATTGGTATTGGTATTGGTA
>Ga0105349_10000047_pt1 | contig 45741 bp, 36 predicted proteins | sample EN1Hudseemescosm_FD_83661 | JGI IMG/M metagenome (GOLD analysis project Ga0105349, IMG submission 83661) | Methane-oxidizing microbial communities from mesocosms in the Hudson Canyon - EN1B Hudson Canyon | ecosystem: Environmental > Aquatic > Marine > Cold seeps | place: Hudson Canyon...
AATACTCTAAAGAATTAAACACCTACAATTTCAGTGATCCAAACCCAATTCCTATACTTACAAAGAATGCTAAAATTTATCCTTACTTTACATTTGACGGTTACCAGATAAATAGTGTAAAAGAAAAATTTAAAATAATAGAGCTTGAAAATAATTATGTTAAAGTATTTGTGACACCCGAACTAGGAGGGAAAGTATGGGGTGCAATAGAAAAATCAACTGGTAAAGAATTTATTTATAGAAATGAAGTAGTCAAATTTCGTAATATTTCAATGCGTGGACCTTGGACTTCAGGAGGCATAGAATTTAATTTTGGAATTATAGGTCATCATCCTTCAACAGCAACACCTGTAGACTACATAATACAAAAAAATGATGATGGAAGTGTGAGCTGCACAGTAGGTAATATTGACTTGCCTTCTCGAACGCAGTGGAGAGTTAAAATTACACTTCCAAATAATCTTTCTGCTTTTCATACCGATGCATTTTGGTACAATCTTACTCCCCTTCAACAATCTTATTATAATTGGATGACAGGAGCTGCCCCAGCTCGTGATGATCTTGAATTTTATACTCCAGGAAGCACTTATTTGGAACATAGTGGAGAAGAAAAAAACTGGCCCTTTAATAATGATGGAAGAAATCTATCAAAATACAATCAAAATAATTTTGGACCAAGCAAATCGTATCATGTAGTAGGTGAATACAATGATTTTTTTGGAGGATATTATACTAAAGATCGATATGGATTTGGACATTGGGGAAATTACGAAGATATACCAGGACAAAAATTATGGCTTTGGTCACAGTCTAGAGCTGGTGGAATATGGGAAGATCTACTAACTGATACTGATGGACAATATATTGAATTTCAGGCAGGAAGATTACTAGTGCAATTTTCCCCATCAGAAGATGAAAATCCTATAACTCAAGTAAATTTTGAACCATATGTTTCTGACCAATGGAAAGAAGTGTGGTTTCCATTAAAAGAAATTGGAGGACTTAAAGATGCTTCCCCATACGGTGCAATGAACATTGAAAAAACAAATGATTCTTTAATAATAAAAATAAATCCATTTAAACACACACAAAGTGAGCTCCATGTTTTATCTGATAATAAATTATATTATACAGAAGAGATCGATTTAAAGCCAATGGATGTCTTCAAAACGAAATTACCTTATAATAGCAAAAATAATTTTGAAGTAGAAATAAAAGATTTAGACTTACATTATGTGTCTGATCCTAATTTAAATATTATTGCTCGTCCTTTTACAACAGATAACAACCTAAAATCTAAAAACACTTTAGAAAAACTCTATCTAAAAGCAAGAGAAGATATTAGCTACAGACAATACATAGAAGCAGAAAATAAATTAATAGAAATTATATCAAAAGACCCATATCATATAGATGCAAGATCTGATCTAGGAGAATTGTTGTATAGAAAAGGAGAATATATAAAAGGACTTGAAATAATTAATATAGGATTAAGCATCGATACTTATAATCCTTCACTAAATTATATTGCAGGAATTATTTATAAAGCAACCCATGATAATCTAAACGCCAAAGAAACATTTGGATGGGCGGCAAGATCCATTAAATACAGATCTAATGCATTTTCTCAAATGGGTGATATCTTACTAAAAGAAAAAAAATATGATAAAGCTATTGAGTATGCTAATAAAGCATTAAAATTTAATAGTGTAAATATTCCAGCCATGGAAATTTTGGCTATTGCATATAGAAAAAATAATAATATTTCAGCTGCCACTACATCCTTAAAAAAAATTTATGATTTAGATCCACTCCATCATATTATACCCTACGAAAAATATTTAGCTATAACTAATTATGAGAACAAAAAATTAGTTATTAATTCACACAGATCAGAGCTATCATATCAAACTTATTTAGAACTAGCAATAAGTTACTATAATAGAGGATTAATAGATGAAGCTATTAAACTTTTAGACCTTGGTCCAAATGAATCAATCAATAAGATTTGGGAAAGTTTTCTCTTAAAAGATAAAGACAAATTAAAAACTATAGTTCAATCTTCTTTAGTTGATTTTGTTTTTCCATTCAGAAGAGAAACTATTAAAGTATTAAAATGGGCAGAATCAGTCATACCAGACTGGAAAATTACTTACTTTCTTGGCCTTAATTTGTGGGGAAAAAATAGAATCGATGAAACCATTGAAAAATTTATATCACTACAAAATGTTCCTAACCATTCTACATTTTATCTTTCCCGCGCGCATCTTCTAAAAAATGTAAAACAAATAGATCCTCTAAAAGATCTTAAAAAAGCATACACTTTAGATGCATCTAATTGGAGAGTTGCAAGAGCCTTAGCAAATTACTATATGTCAAAAGAAAAAAATAAAGATGCTCTTGGAATAATAAAAAAAACATACAATCAAAATAAATCCAATTATATAATAGGAATGGATTATGTTAAAACATTAATAGAATTAAAAAAATATAAAACTGCAGTATCTTCTCTTAATAAATTACATATTCTACCATATGAACATGCAGGAGAAGGAAGAGATTTATATACAAACGCTTATTTTGGATCAACTATGGAAGAAATAAACAAAAAGGATTATAATAAAGCAATTAATCTAATAAATACTTCCAAAGAATGGCCTGAACAATTAGGAGTAGGAAAACCATATAATGTAGATGAAAGAATTCAAGATTACTTACTTTTCCATTGTTACTCTAAACTAGATAATAATAAGGCAGAAAAATATCTTAAAAAGATAATTGATTACTCAAGGAGCAACATCAATAATAAAAGTTTTTCCCATTGGCTAGGGTTAAAATCTATAAAAAAATTAGAAGGTATAGAAGCAAGCAAAAAATTTTCAATGCAATTATTAAATAGCAGTCACGGTTCAACAGAAGAAACAAAGTGGATAATAAATAATTTTTTTAATATCAAAGGCCCAATTAATAAAGACTTGAATCAAAATTTTAAAATAATAAATGAAATACTGATGCTGAATTAAGTTCTGTATTTAAATAATTATTTTGAAACAATTTCTTTAATAACATTCCTATTAAGAATAGTAGAAGCTGTAAGAATTCCACCAACTAAAGCTCCACTAACACCAGCTGTAGCAATATCTTGACCAGTAAGAAAAAGGTTTTTGAGGTTAGTTCTTGGTTTTAGAAACTTATTCTTAAAACGGTTAGGATCATGCGATAAACCATAAATCTCACCTTTATCATAATTCACAAAATGACTTGTAGATAGAGGAGTAGAAAGTTCATAATGATCAATTTTTCCTTCTAATTGTGGTTCCACTCTATAGAGCTGTTGTAATAATCTTTGAGAATATTTTTCTTTAAGATTATCGTATTCTTCACCACGTTTTTTCCATTCTTTTTGTTCCCATTTATTAAACCATTCATAAGGAGCAAAAGTGATAACTTCAATTGTACTTTTTTCAGGATAACGTTCATGCCAAGTAGGATCTTTGGCAGATGGAAAAGAGATGTAGGTAAGAGCAAATGATTCTTTTTCAGGATTATCTAAAAATTTTGACATTGACAAATCATGATCATGATCATCAGGATAAATCCAATAATTTGCTCTTTTCAAGCCTAAATCCTTAGTTGTTCCTTTAAGTCCAATGTATAAGCTCATATGTGATAAAGACCTTTTCATTTTTAAATTATTTTTTTTCCATTTTATCTTTTTAGATATCCGATCTGGTATCATTTTATATGTATTAAAATACCCTACACCACTAATAATTACTGGAGCAAAAAATTCTTTTTCATCTTCCATTTTAACTCCAATAGCTCTATTATTTTTAAATAGAATTTGTTCAACTCCAGCTCTTGTATACACTTCCCCACCTCCTTTGCGTATAGTAGGAAGCATAGATGCACAGATTTGACCAGCACCACCTATTGGATAAGAACCTCCTTTCATATAATGCTTTGCCACCATAGCATGCATAGCAAAACTACTTTTTGATGGTGGAAGACCATAATCACCATATTGTGCTGTTAAAAGAGCAATAAGCTTTTTATTATTAGTAAGGTCTTGTAATACTTCAAGCGTTGTCCTAGAAGCAAACTTCATATATTTTTTTCTCAACTTGTTCCCCAAAAAGTAAGTAATAAAATTAGGCAGAACTTTTTCATAATAATATCCTTTAGAAGCATTGCTTGCCCTATAAATTAGGTCTATATATTTATCAATCGCTTTTTGATCTTCAGGATCTGAAAAATTTTTTTTAATTTCTTTTTTAAAATTTTCTGATCCTTTAACAAAGTGAAATTCCTCATCACCTAAAATAACTTTATCATAAACCTCTCCCATGTCTTCCCATTTAAGTCTTCCTTCAGTGATATAATTAAAAATTTTGAACAATAACGTTGTTGGACGATTTACATCTCCTATATAATGAACTCCTACATCCCATTCATATCCTCTTCTTCTAAACACATGTGTAAAACCCCCTGCTGTATAATGTTTCTCAAGAACACAACACCTTTTCCCATATTTTGAAAGCACAGAAGCACAGGCAAGAGAGCCAGGGCCTGATCCAATTAAGATGTAATCAAAAACCCCTTCTATTTTATTCTGCTTATATGAAATTCCATTTTTCATCTAAGTAATATAATATTTTTAACAAACTCATCTAAAGTACTTAAACATAAAATTTAATTATGAATTCAATATATTTAAATAAAAATATCTCCTATTAATTCAATTAAACTCCATGAACAAAAAAAAAGACATAATATTTGGAACTAGACCGGTTATAGAAGCTCTAAATTCAAGAAAAACTATAGAAAAAATTTTTATTCAAAAAAATATCATAAAAGAAGCTATCCAAGAAATCAAATTCCTAGCATCAAAACAGAAAATTAATATATCGCTCGTACCAAAAGAAAAATTAAATAGAGTAACTAGAAAAAATCATCAGGGAGTTATATGTTATATCTCTCCAATCCCCTACCAACCCCTTGATGAAATTATTCAGAGATGTTATGAAAATGGTAAAGACCCAATTGTTCTAATTTTAGATAGAATTACTGACACAAGAAATTTTGGTGCTATAACACGCGTTGCAGAAGCTGCTCAAGTAGATGCAATTATTATACCTAACAAAGGAGGTGCATTAATAACAAGTGATGCTATAAAAACTTCAGCAGGAGCATTAAATTATGTGTCAGTTTGTAAAGTTAAAAGTTTAAAAAATACAGTTAATCAATTAAAAGAAAGTGGCTTAAATATTATATCGTGTAACGAAAAGGCAAAAGATAGTATTTTTAGTATTGACTATCTAACTCCTACAGCAATAATCATAGGCTCTGAAAAAAATGGAATATCATCATCACTTCTAAATCTTAGTGATAATAAGGTAAAAATACCTATGTATGGAAAAATTGATTCATTAAATGTATCTACAAGCACTTCAATTATTCTGTATGAATTAATTAGGCAAAGAACCAAATAGACTTATAATATTTTTCTACCAAACAATTCATATGACAAAAAAATTTTATGAGAAGCATTAGATTCAGTCAAATAATTTTCAATAATTATTTTCTTAAGCATCTATAAATCTAAAATTATTTTATTTTGATTTTAAACCTGTTAAATCAGAACTACTTCTTATTTTATCACCCATCCCATCAAGTAATTCTATCTCATACTTTCTGCAGACAACAGCCTCAGGGCATTCTGTTTTATGTCTATCTCCACCATTTGTAAAAACATCAGGTTTAATTTTCTCTAAGCTTTCGCAAACTGTACCATCTTCATCAACAGATAAAAACACCTCATCAACCCACTTAATTGCTTTTACGATTTTCATCCTATCCATTTCATCCATAAAAGGTTTCCCCTTTTTTAAAACACACTGTTTGTTATTATTAACTATAACAATAAGATAATCACCAAGTTTTTTAGACATTTCAATATATTCTAAATGGCCTACATGAATCGGATCAAAATAACCACTTATAGCAACTTTTTTCATTTCTTTAATTTTAATAACAATATATACTATTTAAGTAATATTTTTGAATTATGAATATACTTTTATTAGGTTCTGGAGGACGTGAACATGCGTTTGCATGGAAAATCTCAAAAAGTAAATTATGTAAAAAACTATTTGTAGCTCCTGGAAATGCTGGAACACAAAACATTGCTGAAAATATATATTTAAATATTAATGATTTTAATGAAATTAAAGACTTCGTTATAAAAAATAACATAGAATTAGTAGTAGTTGGTCCTGAAGAACCTCTTGTTAGAGGGATAGTTGATTTTTTTAATAATGATTCAGAATTAACAAATGTTAAAATTTTTGGTCCAAGTAAAAAAGGGGCTCAATTAGAAGGAAGCAAAAATTTTTCTAAAGATTTTATGTTTAGAAATAACATTCCCTGTGGTAAGTCAAAAACCTTCAATAAAGAAACTATAGATGAAGCATTTAAGTTTTTAGAAACTATGAAAGCTCCATATGTTTTAAAAGCCGATGGTTTAGCTGCTGGAAAAGGTGTCATAATTTCTGAAAATATTGAAGAAGCTAAAAAAAATCTAAATAATATGCTTTTGAATGAACAATTTGGTGAAGCAAGTAAGAATGTTTTAATAGAAGAATTTCTAGAAGGTATTGAAGTTTCTGTGTTTGTGATTTCTGATGGAAAAGACTACATAATTCTACCAGAAGCAAAAGACTATAAGAGAATTGGAGAAAATGATACAGGTTTAAATACTGGAGGAATGGGGGCAGTATCTCCTGTAAATTTTGCTACTAAACAATTCTTACAATTAGTAGAAGAGTCAATAATAAAACCTACTGTAGATGGATTAAATAATGAAAATATAGATTTCAAAGGTTTTATTTTTGCAGGACTAATGAATGTCCAAGGAAAACCCTATGTAATAGAATATAATGTTAGAATGGGAGATCCTGAAACTCAAGTTGTAATCCCTAGAATAAAAAATGATTTCGTTGATATTATTTTAAAATGTGTTAATAATAGAATTAAAGAAATAGAATTAGAAATTGAAAACAGGTTTGCAACAACAGTTATACTAGCATCTAATGGATATCCTAAAAAATATTCTAAGGGAGATATAATATCAAACCTTAAAGAAAAAAATGAGAGTATAATTTTTCATGCTGGAACAAAATTAAATGATAACAACGTTGTCACTAATGGAGGCAGAGTTATCGCTTGTACTGGATTGGGAAATGATTTAAACTCTGCACTAAATAATTCCTATGATTTAGCAAAATCTATATCATGGAATAATAAATATTATAGAAAAGACATAGGAAAAGATTTATTAAAAAAATAATTAAATGAAAGTATTTTTAAGCTTATTAATTCCTTTTTTATCTTTGTTATCATCCTGTACAAAAAATACCATTTATTCTAATTATTACATTTTTAATGAAAATAAATGGCACGCAGATTCAACAATTATTTTTGAATTTAACAGTCTAGAAAATAAAAAATTAAATATTAACCTGAGTATTAATTATACAGTAGACTATCCATTTCAAAATTTTTATTCATCATATTCACTACTTGATTCAAATAAAAAGATTATAAATTCCAAAATGATAGAATTTGATTTATTTGATAAAAAATTTGGCATACCAAAAGGTTCTGGTCTACTAAAACAATATACCATAGACTCATTAATTTTTCAAATAGATTCTCTAAGTAAACAATCAAAATATACTTTTCTAATAAAACAATCTATGAGAAAAGAAACATTAAAAGGAATAAATTCTATAGGATTAATTATTACAAATGATTAATCATCTGTAAAAGAAGACTCAGCATCATTAAATAATAATGCAATAGAAAATCTCATAGTTTCTGCAAGTGGATGATTTTGATCTATGGTTGAAATATAAGAAAAATCTAATCCTAAATTATTATATTTTAGTCCCGCACCAAATGTTAAAAATTTTCTTCCTCCTTTATCATTATTTTCAAAAAAATATCCTCCTCTAAGAGCAAACATTTCTCTATACCAATACTCAAAACCCGATGATATAGTAAATTCTTTAAGTTCTTCTGAAAAACCATTAGGAGCATCTGAAAATGATGAAAACATACCACTCAAAACTGATCTATTTGGGTTTTTTCCTTTTAAAATTTTTGGTTTATTTGTTAATGGATCCATGACATAGTTTCCTAAATTATCTTTTTCATATATAGGAGGTGTAGGAACTAATAATTTATTAAAATCTAGAGCTATAGTTATTGAATTATATTGATCAATAAATGTCTTTAAAGCAGAACCAAATCTTAGATTAATAGGAATAAAATCTAAATTTTTTGAACTTCCATATGTTATTTTGCCACCAATATTTGAGAAATGAGATCCGAATGATAGTTCACTAGTTCTATTTAATAATGTTATCTCCTTATTATAGTATAATCCTAAATCTACTGAAAAACTACTTCCAGATTTAGAATCAGAATAATTTGATATACTGCCCGATAAATTTGACCATATATATCTTGTTGTTCCACCTAAAGATAAATTATTTGTCAACTTTCTGGAATAAGTAAAAGCTGTACTTAATTCTTTAGGATTTTCAATACCTAATGACATGCCCTGATTATCAGTCAATTGTATTTCTCCTAAATCAAAATATTTCATATCTAAGCTGATTGCCTGAATCTTATCAATTTTATAAAAACCAGATAAATAAGATATTGCCATATCATCTACAATTTTCCCTAACCAAGGGACATAAGAGAGACTAAATCCATATTTTTTTTCTATAAAAGCAAGCTTTGCATTATTCCAATGTACAGAATTAGCATCAGGGGAAGTTGCAACGCCAGTTTCTCCCATTGCAGAACCTCTCGAATCTGGAGAAATCAATAAAAAAGGAACAGCAGTAATAATTGGCCTTCTAGAACTATCCTGACCAATAAAAGTTGTTTGCGAAAACAAATTCTGAGATGCAATAAAAAGAATAAGAATTAATAAATATTTCATGAATTAATATCTTTTTATCATTTTATTAAATGTTGTAATAGATGAATTATCATATAAATTCTTAACATGCAATTTATATATATAAATTCCTTGAGGCAAAATATTATTATTCATATCATTTCCATTCCAAATAATTCCATCTACATGAGAATTTGAATATTCTAATATTTCTTCATAAGAATATAATTTAGTGCCTCTCAAATCAAATATCTCTAAATGAATGAATAAAGGTTGTTCTCCACTATCATGATCAAAACTAAAAGTAGTTTCATAGGAAAAAGGGTTAGGATAATTCATTAGATTATAAAGATTAAACAAATTGTTATTGTCAATAACAAATACAACTGACTTAGATGACAAATTATTGTATGTATCACTAACTTTAATTTCAATTTTATGCTTTCCAATCTCAAGTCCATTCAAAGGATATCTAATTACTCCTTGTTTATATTCATTTTTAGAAGTTATAAAGTAATCATTTAATTTAATTTCTATTGTATCATCAACAATTGCTCTCATAGTATGAAAAGGATTTATTTCCGTTATATTAATACCATTTAAATCAAATAAATCCACAATTAAAAGTGGATCTTTTGAAACTGAATTACCCGTAATAAAATCATAACTATCAAGGAATATATCTATTGTTGGTGGAGTAGTATCATCATCAAAATCATCTGATGTCCCTCCTATTATAAAATCATTTGAAGAAGAAGCATCTAAAAATGATGTAGTATCAGTAGCAAAAAATATCATTCTTCCAGTTCCATATTTATATTCTATATTTTTTGGAACAACAAATTCAAAAGAAAAATTTCCATTTTTAACTTCGGAAAAACCTCTAAAAATTTTATTTTCCCATTCATAAAATGTAAATGGATCACTTTCATCACCAAGAGTTTGCTTTGAAACAATTTTATCAAAAACATCTACGAACAAATCTCCATTAAAATCATCAATAATATTTTCGTTATAATCATATATTTGACCTTTAATTATTACTTTTCCTAAAGCTTTTAAAGTATCAATAGTTTCTGTATTTACACTATAATTAGGGTAAGCTAATTTCATAGAGGGATCACCCAACAAAGCAAAATTCCTATTAATAGATCCACTCAAACTATTATTTTTTGTATTCTTAAAAATATCCCCTAACCTTTGGTACTCCCCATCATTTTTTTTAAATACATATTTATAAAATTGATTATTTAATCTAAAATTTGTTTGCGAAAAAACTGGCCTAGTAGTTGTTAACAATGCAATTGCTCCACCATTTGATTTATTTAATAACATTTCACCACCTGAAGTAATTAATGGATCATCAAACTTTCCAAATTCACATGTAGCCGTTATAAAAAGTGGTAGTTTCATTCTATTATTCCAACTATAAATAGAATTTTCATTAAGAATCTTTTCCTCCGTCCATAAAAATTCATTTCCATGACCCACATAATTCAAAATAAGTGATCCTCTATCAATAGCCTCATCTAATAATACTTTTGTTTTTGGTGATGTTTTTATTCCATCTATCAATTTTTGTTCATAAAAATCAAGATAAATTTTATTTATATTAAAGCTTTTATTATTATTATTTAATAAATTAAAATGTAATTCTGCATCATTTTGATGAACATTATTATCACCATCATCAGCAACTAAATAAATATCATTTTTCCAGTCACCTTCTAAATTTTTTTTATCTGAATATCTAACTAATTTTTCTATGTAAGCGCTTGCTTCATTTCTAGTTTTTACAGGTACCCTCCCAACTCCTACATCTAAATAATGATCCCCATCTATACTTTCTATCCATTCACCCTCATCATCATCTAAAAATCCATAATAATCATCCGAAGAAAAACTATATATATTATTTGTAGAATTATAAGATTGATATATAGGAATGAAATTAGTATTATTAGGAATTCTATCTTTAAAATCATATGAACAATCACCAAATAATAAAACATATTTTAAATTTTCTAAAGAAGTATTATATACATATTTTATAAAGTTTCTAATTGATGAAACATCGGGATTACTTGATGAAAATTGATTATATATATCTTCAACTAATACAACATCAACAACTAAGTTGTCCTTTTTCTCTCTTAACATTTTAATCATATTAGCATAATCATAAAACAATTTATTTGTTATGATTATTAAATCTGGATTCGAATGATTTATAATATTAGAATTAGATATTTTATAAGAAAATTCAGGAATTAATAAATCATCCAATGAAAAAATAATATTTGAAGTATAATTTTTAATATTAGAAATATAAAATAAATTATCACTTTCATTAACTATCTTATAAGAGTGTACATTATATAAATCCGTAACATTCCAAACACTAACTTCATCATTTGATTCAATTTTAAACTTTACAAAATTTTTAAAGGTACTTGGTCTAGTGAAATACTTTAATTGATCATTCTGATAAGATAATTTTATTTTTCCTGACATAGTAAAATAATCTAAATAAGCTAAAGAAGAGTTAGATCCAGAATATGATATTTGCATTTTACTTGGGTTATTACTACCAACTTTATAATGAAGATTTTTAAAAGTTAATAATCCCTTATTACCATATACTCCTTCAGTTATTTTTTGAAGTTCAATATCATCAATAAATTCATCATTAATAGAAATTGAAAACTTAGAATCAGATAAAGATCTAGATAAAAATTGTAACTCTATATTTAGATCAGAATAAGAAACATAATTCAAAATATCAAAACTCTTTATTTCATTAGGAGAATAAACACTTCCAAACCAATCTCTACCAGATTGAATAATACTATAAGTATCTTCTTCAAAATAACTAAAATGAAAAACTTCATCTGATAATGAATCGTAGTGAATTCCATTATCAATTTCATCAACTCTATTACCAGAACTTTGATTATACGTTAATAAAAAGAATGAAGAATCTGTATAAAGATTATTATCATACTGCATTTTATTATTTAATGAATCATAAACTAGCTTATCTGAAGATTGAGCATAAAAATATGCAAATTCATTGTCCTCAAAAACATCATTATTATTTCCATAAAAGCTTATTTTTAACTGTTTTGGAGAAAATACAGTAGAAAGAATATTCTTTTGTGGTAATGAGCCATTATAACCACTTCCAAAGATTTGAATTGTACTTGGGTTGATTAAATTATAATCAATATTATTTTCATGGAAAAAATTTTTATCAAGCTTATAAATTCCAGATTTAATTACACCAATTTTTATCCAATCACCAGTAGATAAAATCGATGATTGAGAAAATAAAAAACTAGGTAAAAATAATAAAACAATTATAAATTTTATTTTCACAATTAATGCAGTTAAAATATATTCTTTAAACTCTTTTTATTGAAAATTATTTTGAATTATTTCTATGAAATAAACCATTAAAAAATGAATATGAAATATAAAAAAGAATAATAAACGGAAAACCATCAATGCCTAACAACAAAAAACACAATAAGGAAACTAAAATTATTATGTACTTATTTATATTTTCAGCTAAGGAATAATCAATAAATTTCATAGAAATAAATCTAATATTAGAAATCATTAGTAACGAAAAAATAATAACTAATCCAACTAAAATTTTATCATTTAAAAAAGTTGCGTATTTTGATGAATAAAAAATAGAAACAAAGAATAATGCATTAGCTGGTGTAGGAAGACCTATAAAATCATTAGAACTTGATTGAGAAATATTAAATTTAGCTAATCTAAAAGCAGATGCAACTAATATTAAAACTGAAATATATTCTAACATATTATAAGTAGAATTGTTACTCAACCAATCAAATATTACTAAGCTTGGCAATACTCCAAAAGATACCAAATCAGCCAATGAATCTAATTGCTTTCCAAAATTTGAAATTAAATTCAATTTTCTAGCTGTTAAACCATCCAAATAATCAAATATTAAAGACAAATAAATACAATAAGGAATAAGACTAGTAAAATCTGATAGAAAGAAAGTGATGCCTAAAAATCCTGAAACTAAGTTTAAAGTAGTAAAAATATTTGGAATATTATTTTTCAAATTAAAAATGGATTTAAATGTTTTTCATCATAAATATTAGTAATAGGACCATGTCCTGGATAAATTTGTACATTATCATCTAGTAAAAATAATTCATTTTTAATACTGTTAATTAATATTTCATAATTTCCTCCTGGAAGATCTGTCCTTCCTATACTATTTTTAAAAATAACATCTCCACTAAAACATTTTTTATCCCTATCAAAATAGAAAGCAAGATGACCTGGTGAATGACCAGGAAGTAAAAAAATATCTATATCTAAACCATTAAATACTAATTTACTATCCTTAGTGATATATTTTATATCCTTGGAGTTATTATAATTTTCAAATCCAAATAGATGAGCATAATTAACCATTTCATCATATATCTTCTTTTCTGATTCAGGTAAATATGCTTTTATAGAAAAGTTTGTAGTTAAAAAGTTAGTTCCTAACACATGATCAACATGACAATGGGTAATAAGTACATACTCTGGAATTAGTTTATTTGATGAAATATATGACATTAATTCTTCATTTTCTTCATCTGAAGAATTTCCAGGATCAACTATAAAACATTTATTATCCAAAGAAACAACATATGTGTTTTCTTGAAATGCATTAAAAGTAAAAGATTTAATCTTTAACATAATTTTAATTTGATTACAAATTTGAATTATAAATAATTAGATTAAAAAAAATGAAGGAGAAATTAGATTATATAGTAATTGGACAAGGAATTGCTGGAACTACAATAGCATGGTGGCTAAATTTTAATAAAAAGCAGTTTTATATATTAAATGATGAAAAAAAAAACACTTCATCTGCTGCTGCACTAGGAATTTATAATCCAATAACTGGAAGAAACTCTGTAAAAACATGGAATTCAGAAATACTCTTTAAAGAACTTGAAAAATTTTATTCTAAGGTGGAAAAAAAAATTAAAAAAAAAATTCTATATAAAAAAAATATTTATAGACCATATAAAAATATTAAAGAAGCTAATTTATGGAATGAAAAAATATCAAACTCAAAATATGAAAATTACATTAAATCAGAAGTAAATAACAAAAAGATTAATGGGTTATATGATGAATTGGGTGGAATAATTACCTCTAAAAGTGGATATATTGATGTCAATAAATATATTTTAGAATCAAAAAAATATTTTATAAGTCTTGGTCGTTATAAGAAGTATAAATTAAATAATAAAAAGATTTTAATAAAAAACAATAAAATCAAAATTAAAAATTGGAAAACTAATAATATAATTATGTGTATTGGGATAGATGAAACAAAAAATAAACTTTTTTCCTATCTTCCATTTAAACACGTTACTGGTAGTAGTATGATTATAAAAACTAAATTAAAAATAAAAAATATTATAAATAAAGGTATCTCCATTATTCCACTAAAAAATGATTTAAAAAATGTAGGATCCACATATGGAAATGAAACAAATAATAATGGACTTCAAGAATTAATTGATAAATTATCTAAATTATTAAAAATAAAATATACCATTATAAAAGAAAAATTTGGCGTTAGACCTGCAACTATTGATAGAAGGCCATTTGTTGGAAAACACCCTATATTTGATAATTTATATATATTAAATGGCCTTGGATCAAAAGGTATAAGTTTGGCTCCTTTTTGTTCAAAAGAATTATTTAATTCTATAGAAGAAAAAAATAAAATAAATTTTGAAATAAATGTTAAAAGATATAATTCAAAAAATATAAATAAATGAAATTGTACAAGATTGTAATTATTTGGATTTTTTTAATTTTCAATACCACAATGCTCTTATCACAAAGTTCATTTTATTCCGAATATGGAAAAAATAGAATTCAACACAAGTCTCTTAAATGGAGTATTATTTATACAGACAACTTTGAAATTTATTATAATAATAGTGGAAAAAATATTGCAGATATAGCATCCAAACACCTAGAAAATAAATTTAGAGAAATTACAACTTCAGTAGGTCATCAACCAATAAAAAAAACTAAAATTTTTATTTTTAATTCTCCAAATGAATTAATTCAAAGCAACATTGGCATTAATAAAAAAGATATCTTTTTATCTACCAATTTAATACAGAACAATACAATACAATTTGAAATAGCATTCTCAGAAAATAAAAATCAATTTGTAAAAAATCTTGAATACAAATTGTTAAATGTAATTATTAATGACTTAATGAAAAGAAATAATGGATTTACAAAAAGATTTGGTAAAGCTTCATTTTCTTCTATTCCTAATTGGTTCATAGATGGTGCAGCAAAATATTTAGCATATGGATGGAACATGGAAATGGATAATGTTATAAGAGACTACTTCTTAACCCAAGATCTAAAAAAAGTAAAAAAAATTACTGATCAAAACTCTGGAATTATTGGTCAAAGTATATGGAATTATATTTCCATTGTATATGGAAAAAATATAATATCAAATATTTTAAATCTTACTAAAATTATAAGAAATCCTGAAAAAGGCATATCTAGTACTTTAGGTAAAAATTTCAATGAAATAATGAAGGATTGGCAAAATTATTACCTTTCTTCTGTAAATAAAAACAGAGATCAGTATACACAATTAGATAATAATCAAATTATTAAATTAAAAAAGAAATACTCTAATGTTTCAAACATAAAAATTAGTCCAAATAATAATAAAATATTATTCTCATCAAATACTAAAAATGGCATTAAAATATTTTTTTTGAATTTGGTTACAAATAAAGTAACTAAAATCTCACAAATGAATAATAAATCTAATAGTAATTCATTTTATATTTCCTGGATTAATGATGATAAAATAGGATATATGAAAACAATAAATGGATTAAACAATTTAGTAATTTATGATCTTATTAATAAAGAAAAGTTTTATAAATCACTTGCAAGATTTGAAAATGTAAATGGATTTTCATTTAATCATACAACAAATCTTATAGCATTAAGTGGCACAATAAATTCAAACTCTAATATATACTTATTAAGTACATATAAAAATAGTACCAAACAACTAACCAATGATATAGCAGATGACATATATCCAAAATTTTTTCCAAAATCAAATTCTATAATTTTTAGTTCAAATAGAGCACATGTAAAACTTGATTCAGAAATAAATGATTTAAATGACTACTATAACTTATTTATTTATAATTTAGACTCAACAACTAGTTCATTACATCAAGTAACCAAGACTATAAGTAATGACATAAAATCAATACCAATTTCTAAAAATGAAATTATTTATCTAAGTGATTTAAAAGGAATAAATAATATTTATAATTATAATATTACTAAAAATACCTTTAGTCAATTCTCTAATTTCTATTCGAATATTATTAACTATGATTATAACTATCAAGAAAAATCTTTAGTGTTATCTTTTTTGAAAGAAGGAAAAATAAATACATATAATATTGATGAATATAATCCAAAACCGATTTTTAGTCCTAAAACTGATAGATTAATTTACTTAGAGAGAGAAAAATTAAACGAAAAAAAAATAAATTTTGAAATTAAATCTCAAAAAGAAAAAAAAATAGATTTTGAAAAAACAGAAAATTTTGAATTTAAAGATGACAATAAGAAAACATCTTCTATATTAAATAATATAAATAATTTTCAAAATAGAACTAAAATATCTGGATCAATAAATTATAACTATTCACTAGTTAAAAACAATTTTAACAGTTTTATAAAAATTGATCCATTAGAGGGTTATGGAAGTCAAATTGAAACTGATTTTATTGATGTACTAGAAGATCACAAATTATATGCAAAAGCATTTGTCCCTTTTTCAAGTATAAAAAGTTCAGATATTTATACTGAATACACTTATCTTAAAAAAAGAATAGATTTTAAACTTTCATATAATAGAAAAATATATTTCGCAGAAGATCAAGAAAATTTCCTCTATCATAAATATTCACTTAATGAGTTTAAAATAAAAGCAATGTATCCACTATCTAATTTTGTTAGATTAGAAATTGCACCATTTTTTACTAGAACTGAATTTTCAGATTTAGATTATAGAGTATTAAATAATACTCCACCTCCTTTTCTATATTATAATAGAACAAACTACACAGGCTATACTTCAAATATTATATATGATAACTCAACAAAAATAGGAATGAATTTAGAAGAAGGAACTAAATTGAAAATATCATATAACAATTACTTTTCATTAAATAATGATCTTAAGGACTTTAATAATTTATCTATTGATCTAATTCATCATCAAAAAATTAGTAATCACATTATTTTATCATCACGAGTTTTTTATGGAGGATCATTTGGAAATAACCCAAACAAATATATTCTTGGAGGAGTGCAAAATTCAATATTTAGTTCAACAAATGAAGATGCTCCCAATAATCCGCTTGCAATTGCTAGTGGTGTAGATAATTCTACAATACTCTTTTCAAAATTTGTTGACTTAAGGGGTTATAATTTTAATAAATTTAATGGGAAAAAAGTTTTATTATTAAGTTCTGAACTAAGAATACCTTTAGTAAAAGCATTATTTAATAATGAAGTTTCATCTGAATTTCTAAATAATTTTCAATTAATTGGTTTTTTTGATTTAGGATCATCATGGGATGAAAATTCTCCCTTTAGTAATCAAAGTGATGTTAATACATGGATAATAAAAGAACCCGGATCTGTATTTCAAGCTGAAATTGAAAACTCAAAAAATCCTTGGTTAGCCAGTTATGGATTTGGCATTAGATCACTAATAACAGATTACTATATAAAATTAGATATTGCAAAACCTATAGAAGATTATACAATAGGAAAAACAAAAATTCATTTTTCAATAGGTTATAGTTTTTAAAATAATAAAATGATAAACTCAATGACTGGATATGGATTTATTTCTAAAGAAATAAAAGGAAATATTATTGAAATTGAAATCAAGTCTTTAAACTCTAAAGTTTTTGATTATAGTTTTAAAATACCCAAACAATTACTTAAATATGAAAATCGTTTAAGAAGCGAATTAAAAAAAAAGCTTATAAGGGGTAAAATTGATGTTAATATCATAATAAAAAATAAAATTAAATCTAAAGTTAGATTTGATAAAAAATTATTTAAACACTATTATAATGAACTAAAAACTTTATCTAAAACTACCGGAAAAATTAATAATGAATCCATTTTTAATAATACTATGTATATAAATAGTTTATTTTCTTTAGATAATGAAGAAAAAATAGAGTTTAAAACTATTCAATTCTTATTCAATAAAGTAATAAATGAATGTAGTAATTCTAGAAAAAAAGAAGGAAAAAGCATTTTAAACGATATAAATAATAAAATAAAAAATTTAGAATCAAGCTTAAAATCAATTATAAAAACTGATGAGACAAGATCTGAATTTAAAAAAAAATACTTATTAGCAGAAATATCTAAAATTGAACATATAAAATTAGATAGTAATAGATTGGAACAAGAATTGTTTTATTATCTAGACAAAACTGATATCAACGAAGAAATCAATAGGTTAAAAGAACATTTCCTTCTTCTTAAGAATACTCTTAATACAATTGATTCAAATGGTAAAAAATTAAATTTTATATGTCAAGAAATTAACAGAGAAATTAATACTATAGGATCTAAATGCAACAATTTTAAAATTCAAAAAAAAGTTATATCTATGAAAGATTCTTTAGAAAAAATAAAAGAACAATTGTATAATGTTCTTTAGAAATTAACCTAGTTTAAAGGTTATAGGTAATATCATCCTGACTTTAACTGCTCTTCCTCTTTGCCTACCAGGTTTCCACTTTTTAGCCTTAGAAATAACCCTTACAGCTTCTTCATCACAACCAGCTCCAATTCCCTTAATTGCTCGAACGTCTGTTAAAGAACCATCTTTGTCAACCACAAATTGAACAAAAACCTTCCCTTCAATACCCATTCTCCTTGCTTGAGCAGGATATCTTAGATTTGTAGCAACATATTTATAAAAAGCACTCATTCCTCCTGGCGGTGCAGGCTGATCTTCAACAATTGTGAAAATTTCATCTACTTCTTCTTCTTCGAGAGCTTCTTCAAAAACAATTTCTTCTATTACTGTTTCCTCAGTAATTTCAACATCTATTATAATTTCGATTTCTTCTTCAATTTCTTCTTCATCTGGAACTTCTATGATTTCAGGTTGTTGAATCACAGGTGGTGGTGGTGGTGGCTGTTCTGTCTGTGGAATTTCCATAAGATCTTCAAAATCATCATCTATAGAGCCTAAATCCATTCCAGCACCTCTATCATAAAATTTCCATTCAAATGCTGTAATTACCAAAAGAAGACTTATACAAAGTCCTATATTTAAAAAAAGACTTGATTTTTTTTCTAAATCTGCGTTTAAATTCTTTTTAACTTCCATTATGGATCAAATATAAATTAATTATTTATGATTTGAACAAATCAAATAAAAAAACTCCTATAATTACTCCAATTATATTTGTAAACATATCAAAAATGTCAAAATTTCTATATGCAATAAAATAGTGTTGGTATTCAGTAATTATAGCAAAGAGAGATAGACTAAATAAAATTAAAAATTTATATCTATAGACTAAGTTAATGTCATAAATCATAACTGATTTAGTAATCAATAAAGATTGAATAAAAAATAAAAAAAAGTGAATAAATTTATCAAAATAAAGAGGTAATTCTCTTGAATCTGATGTGTTATTATAAAACACCATAGCATAAACTATTAATATAAACCAGAATGTTGATAATGAAAGATATAAATAAAAACTAGTTCGTAATGTTTTCATATGAACTAAAATCTAATAATTTTTCTATCTCCAATCCATCTTCCATTTTTATTTTGATCATCCAACCATCTCCATAAGGATCATTATTCACAAGTTCAGGTTCAGAATCTAATTTTTCATTTATTTCTATAACTTTTCCAGAAATAGGCATAAATAAATCCGAAACAGTTTTTACAGCTTCAACTGTACCAAAAATCTCTCCTTTATTAATTTTTTGATTAAGAGATTCAATATCTACATAGACAATATCTCCAAGTTCTTGTTGAGCAAAATTTGTAATTCCTACAATTGCAAATTCATTTTCAATTTTTACCCACTCATGATCATTAGTATATTTTAATTCTTTTGGATTCATGCAACGAAGATAATAAAGGATTTTTTTTAATAATAGAAATTTTAATTTTATTGGGATAATCCCATTCTAAGTCTTACTCCAAAAGAAGAAGAATATCTAGGAAAAGAGTTAGATACAAGCGGCTTATTAATAATTTTATCATAATACATAATCAAACTTATCCTATTATTTACAACATAATTAATATTAGGTCTAAGTTGAAAATTATAATTTCCATTAGTAACTACATTTTCACCATCTATTTTTCTTTGAATTGTTTTTGTTTTTCTAACAACAAAATTTAATTTAAATTGAATATCATTATCAAGAATAATAATATTACCCCTATACCTAAAAGGTAATTTTAATTTATCTTTTGAATATCCAAAGTCAATTGAAAAATCAGAATTTTGTAATTCTGATATTTGAGAATTAGAAAGGTTTAACATTATATTTCTATCTCTCTTATAATCAATTCTTGCATTTAAATTATTTTTTGTTCTAACACTTATGCCAATTAAAGGAGCAAATCTCTCTATTATTCTTACCTGATTAATAATATAAAATGGTATCAATCCGTTTTCAGTAATTTCTGAAGCTAAAGGATAATCCATAATAGAATTATTAAAATCCAAATTATCTGAATAAATAAGAGAGTTTACAAAATTACCTACTGAATACATAGACTGATATGAATGACTAATACTAATAGATGAAAAAATTTCACTTAACGCCTTAATTTTGTTTAGACCAGAAAAATCAATTCTCCAATTAGGAATAGGTATTTTAGGAAATGGATTTAAAGAAAAATTATTTGCATCTTTTCCCGAGTAAGCAGAAATAAAAGCTGGTATAAGAACATCTTGAGAATTCAAACCATATTCACCAGTAGAATTAACTGAATTTAATTTATTTCTTATAATATTTCGATTTTCTACAAAATTTTGGAACACAGATGAATTATTAAATTCACCATCCTTAATAAATGCTGTTTTAATTGACAAAAAAGATAACGAAAAATTACCTCCTCTGGTAGGAGTTAAAGAAACATATGATTTTTTAGATGAGTTATATCTGAAAATTTCCTGATAGTTTTCAGAAATAATTCTTTTAGCATCTAATTGTATTCTTAAACTACTTAAAGGTTGTAAAGTTCCACGAAACTGAAAATTATTATTTCTTGATTGAATAAATGGTGTATTTAAATAATCATTTTTGACTAACCAATTATTACCTGCAGCAATATTTCTTATATTTGAATCTTGTGATCCCATAATAAAATTCCAACCAGGAGACTTACTATCAAGATTTAATCCAAATATGTTTGGATCATCAATAATACCAGCCATGGATGTTCTTTCGTTAACATTATAAGTAAAATTTAATGACCGTAATGACATAATGAATTTCATTATACCATCAAAAACCTTAGATTCCAATAATGAATTAATTGAATCTTTTGATTTATACGTTTTATTATATTTTTTTAGAAAAGGAAGTTTATCATAAAATTTAGAAATATCCATTTTTGTACTCAATGAATAATTTCTACTATTTTCAACAATATTACCTAATGTATCAGCTTGTTGAAATGAACCTGCAGACCATAGATATCTAGCAGAATATTTTGCATTTGCACTTATCCAATTAGTTAAAGGAATTTTATTAATAGGAATTTTATAATTAATTTGAACATTTTGATTATAGTTTTTAGTTCTTCCAAAAGTTTTTATATTATAAAAAACACTATCACGTTTCTCTTTGGAATCAAGTTCTCCCTCAGGTTCATCTATAATAGAATTATTAATAGCATTTATATCAATATTCATACTCTTAAATATGTTCCATCTTAGACTATATGATCTATTAAATGAAAAATATTCTTCAAAAATTGGATCAACACCTTCTATAGTCAAGTCAGAATTTCTGTATTGTATTTTATTAAATCTCCTATTCATATCTCCTCGAATTGTAATATTTGAAGGAACAGGATTAAAATTAATATCCTTAATTAAAGAAAATATTTTTGAATTAAGCCAATCAACATTTTTAAATGGTTCTATAGAAATGTTTTTTGGTGAAAAATTATAAGAAATATTTGCTCTATGTTCTTTGTATTCTATTGATTGTGTTGTAACATTTGAACTTTTTCTTTCATTGTATGCAAAACTTGTAGACAAATTTTCTAAATCCCAAAAATCAGATCTTGAATCTTTTTTTGTTCTTTCTTTTCTAATATTATTTAAACTTATTGATTTGGATTCAATATTTTCTTCAGTCATATTTTTATATGCTCTCCTCTCTTTTTTGGTATCAAAAGAATTAATTGATGCTTCTAAAGGAATATCCTTATCAAGAGGATCATACTTAGGAGTAATCTTAGACTTAGATATGGCTATATACAAAGGAAGTTTTATACCACTTTTTGACGGTAGAAACTTATCTAAATTAATATTAGCTGATGCATCATATTGTAATCTTTCTTCTCTAGTCCTTTCTGATATTCTTTGTTGAATAGAGCCAAAACCAACAGAAGTATATCTAGCCGATGAAGATACTGTAGCAAAATCAGATAATTTTAAATTTAAATTAGCATTTGCTGCCCAACCCTTTGTTTTATCAAAATCTGTAAGCCTTAATTCATTAAACCATACACATGCAGATTTATCTCCCCTATCTATACTTAAAGGGTTTCTAACCCCTAACATAAAATTCAAAACTGTACTCATGTTTGGTCTTCCAACAATTTTTAATGTATAATTTCCATTACTAGATAATTTAGAAAATGGAGTAGTTACATCAATATTTAACCTATTTCTTTCTGACTTTAAAGATAAAAGTTCTTGAATATCTAAATTTATCTCATTTTCTTCTGGCCAAACTAATCTCTCTATATTGATATTATTTTGATTAAGTAAACTTGGTCTAGTTATTTTTAAAGGAAGTTCAATCTCATAATAATTATGTTCATAATCTGATCCAAATCTTAAAAATGCATGAACTTCATTATCTGTCAATATTTCACCATTATTTGCCTCAGCATGAATAAACATTCTTATTCTACCATAATTAATTAAATCAAAATTTGATTCTTTAAAAACAGCTCTGGCATCTCCATCTGATAAATCATTAAAACAAAGTTGTAGAGATTGTTCATTAGTTCTTCTCTGAATGATTGTAGTATTATCAATATCTCTTTTAATCCCTGGAGGAACTACATAGGGGGATTTTATATCTGATCCAATACTATTATCTTCAACATTAACGACTGATATATCAAAATCTGATTCTGATGATTCTGGAACTTCATTTAAACCAGATTCAAATAAAGATTCTTTATACTTTCTCCATTGACTACCAACCAATTGAAATTTTGCTAATCTTAATACAACTGGTTCTTCCCAATCTGTAAGATAAGTTCTAATAAATCTAATTGTTTTAAAATCAGAAATTGAACCCTGAATTCTATCGGGATTTCTAATAGGGATCCTAACTTGATACCAAGTTGCACTTCCTGATTTATCAATAACCTTATCAACTATATTATTTTTTCCAATATCAAGCTCATTAGGTGATAAATCTATTTCATATTCATAATAACTTTCTAAATCTGATAATGTATTATCTTCATTCAAATCTTCATTTTCAGGATATGGTGACCCCTGAGCAGCATAACTACTATTTGATGATAAAGGGGTATTGCCTTCCATTCCATTATAATTCTTATACCTTTCAATGATTTTTTTATTAGACTGATTAAATTCATCTCCCAAATAATATTTAAAATTATCAGCAGAAACATCAAGTTCAATATTTAATTTAGCTTCGCTAGTAAGATTAAGATTATCAATAAAATTAGTTTTAAAATAATTTATTTCATCTTCATTTTTTAAACCATCAAATCCAACATCTTGATTTTTTCTTGAACTAGAGCTATTTTCAAAAAACTTAGTTAAATATTGCTTGGATGTAACTCTACCCCACTCATTTTCTGTTATACCATTATTACTATAATCAAATGATAATCCATTTTCAAAAGCATGAATATTATCCTTCATTATATCTTCAGATACGTTTCCTAAATTAAATATTAACTTTCCACCAGTTGTATTATTTCTATTAAAAATACCATCTAAAATTTTACCATTCTCACCATCAATAAATGGATCCATAAGCCAAAATTCTAGATATTGAATATTTGTTTTATCAAAATCAGTATCATTTGAAATACTTTTAGTAATAGCACCAAAATTTGACTTTGGATTATTGAGAAGACCTGACTGTAATAAATTCGAGTTATAATTATATTGTCCTCTCTCACTAGGAAAATAAGCAATATCAAAAATAGGAAGATTAGTATTAATTAATTGCCTGTCCTGTTGTCTAAAAATATCCTGAGGTGATATTGACTTCACGTAATTATTTTGAAGATCTTCTAAACTAATATTAGAAGGTTTATTAATACCACCATTTAAATAAAAAATATTATCAATTCTATACCAAGAAATTTTAGCTCTCTTATATGCATACCCCAAATTAGTAACAGTAGAATTACTCAAATCAAATCTATTATCATTTGTTTCAGGTGTAGATCCTAATTTCCATGAAAGAGGAGAACTTCCTAAAGAAAGAGGAGTTACAGAATTTTCAAAATCATCAATATAAGTGGTCCCTTCACCATTTATAACATTTGAAGTTCCAGGAATAAGTTGAGCAAATTCAGAACTAAAATTAATATTTGACTTTTCTCTAGTTCCAAGTAATGGAATAGTATTTATGATTTTTGTTATTAATTCACTTTCCTTATTAATATTAAAATCAAATCCATACTTTGTGTTTTTTATTGGTTCATTTCCAACACTAAATCTAGTTATACCTCCTGGTCTCTCATTCAAATGAAAAACTGTAAATCCAATATTAGTACTTTTATCAAAACTATATTCTGCTCTTGCACCAGATAACCACTTGGTTTGAAAATTAAATAAATCCGCTTTTTCAAATGATATTGTTATTTCTTGACCAGATGTTAATATTGCAGGATTTAATATTCTTACACTACCCAAATTATAATTAACCGTATAATCAGAACCTTCTTTCAATTGAATATTTCCTGCCATGACAACAACTGAATTCTCTGAGATATCAAGACCTGGTAAATTAATTTCACTTCCTGATCCAGATGAAACATTTCCAATTATAAAAAATTTATTCTTTGATAATATTTTTTCAGCATCACTTTTTGTAGTTGAATATAATTCTTCAAAAACATATTTTTCAGATAAATTAGTTTCATTGCTTTCCAAAAAATAAGAGTTCAGTGTTGAACCAAATGGCTCTAATACTGGAAAAATTATATTTCCTTTTTTTGAATCTATTGTAAATCCTTCTACAAAATCAAAATTTCCGTCATATTGTGGATCATTATTATAATTAAGTTTATCTAATCCTAATAAACGAATTAAAGGTTTATCTCGAGTAAGAATTCCCTCATTAATACTTGGATTATTAAAACCAATTGCATCATCTCTATAATAAATTTTTAAATCAAAATTTTCATTTTCAATCTGAGTTACATTTAAATTATAAATGTTTTTCATCATCAAATCCCATGTAAAAATTTCAGTATTAATATTAGATGGTCTTAATAATTTTAATATAATAATTTCATCATCTGATTTATTTTGATAATCTTCTGATAACTCACCAACTTTGTGCACATTTCCATTAAATGTGTACTCATATGAAACAGCTAATACTTCATCATTTTGTAGTCTTCTTAAAAGAGAAATATACCCAAGTGAATTATTAACAACATACTCATCATTATCTAACTTTCTTGCTGAAGTTACCTTTTCAAAATCTGTCGTTTTTGATAAAATAAATTGATTAGTAAGTACATCATTTACTAGATTTACATTTCTTATGCTATTATTATCTATAAGATTTTGAAATAGACTATTAGATGAATTGTCATTTGGACCAGAAATACCTGACCCAATAAATGGATTACCACTAGCTAGAATTTTTGTTCCTTCTGCTAAATCAGTTAATCCTATAAAATTTCTTAAAGATTCGGAATTATTTGTTCTATTTAATACATAAACTTCAACTCTATTAACATTTACACCTGAGCTTACTAATGGCAAAGATTTTAACCATTTCTCATAATTATCTCTAAAATAATGTCCTAAAAAGAAATGTCTATTTTCATCATAATCTGAAGCTATAATTTCAAATTCTCGTCCTTGAAATCCATTTTCAACTTTAATAGATTCACTTTTTCCTTGTTGCCTTGATAAAATACCTGTTAAACTTAACCTACCAAATTGCAATTGAGTTTTAAATCCAAAAAGACTTTGTGCACCTCTAAGTAAACTATTACGTACAGGCATACTAACATTACCAACCTCTATTTTTTTTATTATATCTTCATCATAACCAGTATACTCCAGTTTTAAATTATTTTGAAAATCAAAAGTATTATTATTATCAAAATTTGCAGTAATTTTTAATTTTTCACCTACTTTTCCATCTATACTTAAATTTATTTGTTGATCATAATTGAATCCACCATTTTTTTGCTGACGAATTGGTATAGATGGATTTTCTATTCTTTGAAATCTCCCTCCAAAATCTAAATTAACAAATCCATTTACCTGTAAGTCAATATAATTTCCTCCAAAAATTCTATCTAAAGATTGTGGAATAAATATTTTAGGAATTAACCTACCACTTTCTAAAGTATTTTCACCATCAAGTCCTATAGATTTTTCCTTAAAATAATTTTTAATCTGATTCTCAGTATTATACTTATCAAATTTATTAAAAGGTATCCCAATAGAAGGTCTATAATACAATGATCCCATCTTTTCACTAACAAAAAAAACTTTTGCGGTATCATAATAAGAACTTATTTTTAATATACTTGAATTAATATCATAAGCAGTATTTGAAAATAAATTTGAATATGGATCTGAGTATCTATCTTTTAATTGAAAAGTTGAAAAAAAAGATGGTTCATATTTAATAGTATCCGAAATCAATAAAGAATCATAATCAAGTAATTTAGAATAGGAAAAATTACTAGCAAAAGCTATAAATATAAAAATAAAATATTTTAAATATTTCGAGTTCACAATAACCTTTTTTGGTATTTATGACCTTTTGAGTACTTCTCTAATTAAATCTTCAAGAGAAATATTATTATTATTATCTAAAACTCTATCGATATGATTATTAACAACATTCTTTGAAATACCCAAAGATGATAATGCTGATAACGCTTCATTTTTAATAGTATTGTCTCTTTCAACCAAAAAATTATTAGGATTTTTTTGATTTAAATTTTTCAAAATTTTATCCTTTAATTCTAAAATGATTCTTTCCGCAGTTTTTAATCCTATACCTTTTACAGATTTAATTGTTAAGACATCTGAACTAATAATGGCACTATTTAATTCTGAAGATGATAAAGATGATAAAATCATAATAGCTGTACTAGGACCGACACCAGATATAGATAATAAACTTAAAAAAGTTTTCCTTTCCGATTTATCATAAAATCCAAATAATGTATGAGAATCTTCTTTTACTTGTAAATGTGTAAATAGATTAACAACACTATGTTCTTTAATTTCTGAATATGTTCTTAATGAAATTTTCAATTCATATCCAATACCATTAACATCAATAATAATTTTTGTAGGATCAATCTCTAATTTTTTTCCTTTAATAAATGAAATCATATTTCAAATGTCCATAATATGGAAGAAATTTCTTGCATTAAATCTCTTTTTTTTCTACCAGGAGCATATACATAACCTTCTATATAATAAATTCTATTTATTTCTTCATCATAAATTACAAAACTATGAAATGGTCCCCCACCTGAAATATCACTAAGTTTCCATAATCCCTTAGATTCTAAAGAATACTTTCCCTTGAAATTAATTACATTAGTTTCAACAGGTAACATTTTTTGTATAGACATATAAATGTTAGGTTTTTCAGAATCCTTTAGATACTTTAAAGAAATTTTTTTTCTTATTTTTTCAATATTTTTTTCTTGAACAAAATCACCAAAATGTTTGAATTTATTATCAACATAATCCTCATAATAAACAAAAATATTTTTTTCATGATCTGGCTCAAGATACCTTAACCAAAAAAAATTGTTATTATTTTTAGCTAAATCATATCCAAAAGGTATTTTTATTTTTATTCTATGATCATTAAATAATTTATTAGAAATATTAGCTTCAACTTTTGAAAAAATTTTCTTAGAAGTTCTCATTGAAACTTCATTCTGAAAATATTTTAGTAACATTTTTTTATTTTTCTTTATCTTATTTATTAATTCATTATCAGTCTTGCTAAATAAATACAGAATTGTCTGACCTTTCGCATACTGATCTTTTCTCTTAAAAAAGAAAATAGAACTATCATTTTTTATTTTATCTATTGATTTTTTGTTAAATTCTTTCCTTAAAATCTTTGAATCCAAACTATTACCTTCCAAAGAAAATGTCACAACAATATTTTTTGCATACTTAAGAATACTATTAAAATTTCTAGGTCTAATAAATATTAAATCAAAATTATTTTCAGGTTGAGGTAAACCATAAATATATGATCCGTATGTGCCCACTAACAATCTACCTATTTCACCTTTAAATTTTGTAGAATCCATAACTATTAACATTTCATTATTTTCTCCTGAAGCATTTGGTAATAAAGTACTATTACTATAATTAGAATTTGTATTGGATTGACATCCAAATAAAATAAAAACCAATAAACATATTATATTAATAAATTTCATTCAATTATATAATAATCATCAATTATTCAAATAATATATTAATTTTATGGAATTAATATATTAAATATAAAAACATGAGTAACGAACTACTAAATAAAGCAGTAACATCATGCTTTGCAAAAATAGCAAGAGTTGATGGAAGTATTGGTAAAGAAGAAATAGATATTATTAATTCCAGTAAAATACTTAATAAATATAAATATCAAGATGTTGAAACTATAAACACAAAAAACTTTTTCAATAAAATTCAAACAGAATATGGAAAAATTATCAAAGAAAAATTAAAAAAGAAGGAAAAAAATGATTTTATAACTGAATTAGTTAACCTTATAAAAGCTGATAATAAAGTTCATGAACATGAATTTTTTTTGCTGGGTCATATTGCAAACTCTATAGGAATTAATCCTCAAGAAGTTGCAAATATTATTAACAATAAAGGGTTAAGCAATAAATCATCAGGATGGTTCTCCTGGCTATTTGGATAAAAAATTATTTTTTATCTTCGGAAGAATCTTTTTCAATTTCTTTTTTTATTTCCTTAGATGCTTCTTTAAATTCTCTAATTCCTTTTCCAAATCCTCGAAAAATTTCAGGAATTTTTTTTGCACCAAAAAAAATAATTACTATTAATCCAATTATAATCATTTCCCATCCTCCTGGCATACCTATAGCTAAAATTGTATTCATATTTTTAAATATTATTTTGTAAATATAATAAAATCATTTATTCATTATCCATTTTTCAGGATTCAACTTTATATTATTTTTCCATACTTGAAATTGCAATTCAGACACACCATCTGAATTTGTAACTATATAAGCTATATTTTGTCCAATAGTAATGATATCTCCTTTCTCAACCAATAAATTTTTTAACTTGGCATATAATGTATAATAATCTCCATGATTTATTATAATAACATTATTCATACCAGGAATAAATGCAACTGTTGAAACTTTTCCTGAAAAAACAGAATATACTTTAGAACCTTTACTAGTTTGAATGTCTATACCATCATTTTTAACTTTTACATTTTTAATTACTGGATGAGGATGAATTCCAAATTTATTTGAAATAAAACCTGATGAAACAGGCCATATTAATTTTCCAATATTTGTCTCAAAAGACTCTGTTAACTTAATTAAATCCAAATCAACCCCTGATAACTTTTCTCTTTCACTTCTAATTACTTCTTTTATAAGATTATCCAATTGCTCTAAGGAAATTCTTCTTTCTTTTATTTCTTTTTTTATTCTTCTCTCCTTTTTTCCTAAATCAGAAATTGTTTTTTTCTGATTCCTTTTTAATTTTTGGAGCTTATTATTTTCAGTAACTTCATCACTAAGTAATTTATTTTGAATTCTTTTTTCATGAATTAAGTTATTTTTTTGATTATCTAACTCATTTGTTACTATTTCAATTTCTTGAATTTGTTTTTTTCTTGAATTAGTATATTGGACTATATACCCTAACCTTCTAAACATTTGATTATAACTATTTGAAGAAAAAACATATCCCAATTTATCAAGAGATGATCTAGATTTATAAGAGTAATATATCATTTCAGAATATTCATTTTTTAATATTTTTAAATCATTAGTTAAAGAATAAATCACTCCACTTAAATCTAAAATTTCATTATTTTGAAACTTCATTTCTTTCTTAAGATTAGAAATTAAACTTAATCTATTATTAATTTGTTTATTTATAACATTCAACTTACCAGTTGTTACATTTTTAGATTTTTCAGTCTCCTTTAAAATTTTTTCCGCTTCACTAATTTTTATGAGATTCTTTTGTCTTTCATTTTCTAATTCTATTCTTGTTTGCTGACTCTTTAATGGGCTATTAATTAATAATACTAATAATAAGAATAAATCAAATCTTCTCAACAACATATTTTGAAGGTATGTTAAAAGGAAACTTCAGAGCTTTATTTGTCCTCGATACTTTATTATAATTAAAAATTATATTAGTTATAACAGGAACACTAGTATCATCCATATAACTAATCGAAGTATAAGAATGTTTTACAGGAAACAATAATTTCCCTAAAGGTTTAAAATTATCATAATCAACTGTTAATAAATAATTTGTAAATTCATCAAAAACAATTAATTTCTCAATTTTAGATGTTTTAGTGCTTACAATATTTTGCGTTTGAATTGATTGATTCTGCTGAACAATTTTATAGACGTTTCCTTCTCTTAATATTTTATCTGATTCAGAGATTTTATATAATAAATTACCAACAAGAAGTGACTCAATTTGTTGAAAATCTAACTTAACTTTAAATTCTTTTTCAATAATTTTAGGCGTTGAGATAATAACTCTTTTATTTACTCTATCTATTAATTTAAACTCATCTTTAGTTATCAAACCTCTAAAACCTTCTATACCAAAAGCTACTCTAATTGAAAACCATATCTTTTCATTTTTTTTGATTCTTGTATTTAAAGTTGCATTAATTAATTGATTTTCATTTTTATATTGAAATTTAGATTTTGAAGATAAATATTTGTAATCAATTTCATCAATTTTAAAATCCGTAACAGTAACACTAGTAGAGTCTAAAGGAATAAAATTTCTTTTACAAGATAAAAAGACTAGTAAAAAAACTAATATATAATATTTTCTTATTATCATTTTCCAAAAATATATAATAAATCAATCAAGAGTATCTAATAATAAAATATAGTTAGTCTCCTTTGAAATTAGGACATCTTTTTTCTATAAATGCTAAAGCTCCTTCTTTAAAATCATTTGTATCACAACATTCAGAAAACAATTCTATCTCCTTATCAAAACCATTAACATCATTGTCATAAAATGAATTAACAGATTTAATTACATTTTTTATTGCAATAGGACTTTTTCTCTTAAATATATTTATTAATTCTAATGCTTTATCCATAGCTTGTTTTTTATCTTCTAACACATAATTTACCAATCCTAAATCAAGCGCAATACTTGAAGAAATCATCTCTGTTGACAACATTAATTCTAATCCTTTAGTTTTTCCAATAATTTGAATTAATCTCTGAGTACCACCATAACCAGGTATTAAACCAAGATTAACCTCTGGTTGAGAAAATGTAGCATTTTTTGTAGCTATTCTCAAGTGACATGCCATAGCCAACTCACAGCCACCCCCAAGAGCATATCCATTTACTAGAGCAATAACAGGAACAGACATATTCTCAATCTTATTATATAGTTCATGTCCCTTCTTACAAAATTTCTTAGAATTTTTTTTATTAACCTGTGTAAATTCTGTTATGTCTGCACCAGCAACAAAAGATTTTTCACCTGAACCAGATATAATTATAGCAAAATATCCCTTATTATTTTTTTCAAATGCATTTAGACAACTACCAATTTCTTTAATAGTAGCCTGATTTAATGCATTTAATTGTTTAGGTCTATTAATTTCTATATGAAAATAAAAATCTTTTTTATAAACATTAATGTTATTATAATTATTCATTATTTAATTTATTAGATACTTTTTTAATCATTTCTTCAACCATTTCATCAAAGCTATATTTAGGCTTCCATCCCCAATCTTTTCTTGAATAATTATCATTAATTTTATTGGGCCATGAGTCAGCAATTTTTTGTCTGTAATCAGATTCATAAAAAATTTTAAAATTTTTAAATCTTTTCTGGAGATTTAAATACAATTCATTAGGAGTAAAACTAAATGAAGATAAATTATAACTTGATTTTATTCTTAAATTGTTTTTATCTGCTTTCATCAACATCCAAATAGATCTTAATGCATCTTCAATATATATCATAGGTAACTTAGTCCCCTTATTTAAAAAACATTTAAAAACTTCTTTTTTAATAAAAGAGTAAAATATGCTTACAGCATAATCAGTGGTTCCTCCACCTGGAAGTGTTTTAGAACTAATTATCCCTGGAAACCTAATACTTCTTACATCAGTACCATATGTGTTATTATAATATTCACACCAGCTTTCGCCTGATAATTTACTTATACCATAAACAGTTAGAGGTTCTTTAATTGAAAATTGATCTGTATTATTTTTTGGAGAAGTATCTCCAAAAACAGAAATAGAACTTGGCCAAAAAACTTTTTTTATTAATTTTTTTCTAGCTAATTCTAATACATTAAATAATGAGGTCATATTTACTTCCCAAGTATTTAAGGGATTTTCTTCACCTTTAGCAGATAAAATAGCAACTAAATGATATACATCATCAACTTCATATTTCTTGACCACATTTTCAATATTAGAATATGATAAAGCATTTAACTTAATGAATTCGAAATCCGTGTCTGTTTTTTTATTAAGATCAGCAGTTATAATATCACTTTTTGAATAAATTTTAGATAAAAAAATTGATAATTCAGTTCCAATTTGACCTTCTGAACCAAGAATTAATATACGACTCACAATATTTCTATTTAAATACTTTATTAATATTTATATTTATCAATAAATATAAATATTTTTTCAAAATGTATAAGAATTTTAAACCATACTTAAAAAGTGAAATAATTAAAACAAAAAATTCAGGGCTCTACAAAAAAGAAAGAATAATTACTTCACCGCAAAATTCTTCAATTAATACTAATAAAGATAAAGATATAATAAATCTTTGTGCAAACAACTATTTAGGATTATCCTCTCATCCAGAAATAATAAATGCTGCTAAAAAAACAATTGATTCTCATGGTTATGGAATGTCTTCAGTTCGCTTTATATGTGGAACACAAGACATTCACAAAAAATTAGAAAAAGTTATTAGTCAATTTTTAGGAACTGAAGATACCATATTATATGCAGCAGCTTTTGATGCAAATGGTGGTGTATTTGAGCCATTATTTGGTCCAGGAGATGCTATAATTTCAGACGAATTAAATCATGCATCAATAATTGATGGAATTAGACTATGTAAAGCTGAAAGACATAGATACAGTCACAATGATATGGGGAGTTTAGAAGAAAAACTGAAATTAACAAAAAATAATAGAGCAAAAATTATAGTAACAGATGGAGTATTCTCAATGGATGGGACTATAGCACAACTAGATAAAATCTATGAATTAGCTAAAAAATATAATGCTCTAATAATGAGTGATGAATGTCATTCTACTGGGTTTATAGGTAAAAATGGTAGAGGCGTTCATGAATATAGAAATGTTATTGGAAAAATTGATATTATAACAGGAACACTAGGAAAAGCACTCGGTGGAGCTTCTGGTGGCTTTACTTCAGGAAGAAAAGAAATTATTGAAATTCTAAGACAAAAATCTAGACCATATTTATTTTCAAATACTTTAGCACCCTCAATAGTTGGAGGCTCATTAAAAGTTTTTGAAATTATTAAAAAAAATAATTCTCTTTTAAAAAAATTGAATACTAACACTCTTTATTTTAGAAAAAAAATGAAAGAAAATGGATTTAATATAAAAGATGGAATACACCCAATTGTTCCAATAATGCTCTACGATGCAGTAATCGCTAAAAACATGTCTCAAAAATTATTAGAAAAAGGAATTTATGTAGTTGGATTTTACTTTCCTGTTGTAGCAAAAGGAAAAGCTAGAATTAGAGTTCAAATCTCAGCTGGTCATAATAAAAAACAACTTGATAAAGCAATCAAAGCATTTAAAAGTGTTGGAAAAAAACTTAAAATAATTTAATAGCTTTAAAATCCTAAATAAAAATGAAATTCAAAAGATATTTTAAACAAGCTCAGTATTCACCTGTACTTTGGTTTTCTGTAAAAAAATACCCGTTCTGTTAAACAAATATTTTGAATGGAATAAAAGCAAGGAGAATTCATTAATTATTAAAATTATCCTAGCTTATGTTATTGGATGTATTCTTACATATTTTTACGGATTCATTATTAAAGTTTCTTAACATTAAAAAGTCCAATCATAAATTATCTAATTAAAAATAAATTTTCTTTTACATCATGTACTCTTAATATATTTGCACCATTATTAATTGCTATTTCGTTTAATTTAATTGTTCCTTTTAATGAATCTGCATTTGATGAACCAAATTTTTTCTTAACAAATAATTTTCTAGAAAGACCAACTAATATTGGCAAATTAAACTTCTTTAATAAAGAAAGATTTTTTAATATTTCATAATTTTGATTGTAATCTTTAGCAAATCCAAATCCGGGATCAAGGATCACATCATTTATTCCAAATTTTTTAAGTCTTTTTATTTTTTTTGAAAAATATTTCAAAAGTTCAATCATAAGATTTTCATAATTAGTTTTTTCCATCATATTTTTAGGAATACCCCTAAGATGCATTAAAACATAAGGTGCTTTAAAATTTGAAACTACTTTATACATATTAGAATCATAGCTACCCCCAGAAATATCATTAATTATGCTAGCCCCTTCTATTAATGCTCTCTTTGCAATATCTGATCTAAAAGTATCTACTGAAATAATAATTTTTGGAAAAAATTTTATAGACTGTTTAATTATTTTTTCAATTCTAATCCATTCTTCAGAAATTGAAATTGATTCTGAACCTGGTCTTGTCGAACAACCACCTATATCAATTATTGAAGCCCCTTGATCCAACATGTTTTCAATTTTAATAAGTGCTTTTTCACATGAATTATATTTACCTCCATCAAAAAAAGAATCAGGAGTCATATTAATAATTCCCATAATTAAAGGTTTATCAAAAGAAAAAAGTTTTCCGTTTAAATTAAAACTTTTTTTGATAGATAAATCAGTAGTTTTTAAAATCGATTTCATATTTTTGGAAAAAATAAATTATAATTTGAAAATCTCAACAACAAACGACTATAAAAAAATCATAAAATCCTGTAAAGATATATATTTAAAAAAATCAAAAGATTATGGTTCTGCTTGGAGAATACTCCGACTTCCATCTATTACTGATCAAATATTCATTAAAGCTCAAAGAATAAGATCAATCCAAGAAAAAAATGAAAAAAAAATTGATGAAGGAATAGAGAATGAATTTATAGGAATAATAAATTATTGTATTATGGCTATAATTCAATTAGAAATTGATAATGATGAAATAGAAATACCTACTAATAAATTAGAAAAATTATATAATCAGTATAGTAATGAAACAATGAAATTACTTGAAAATAAAAATCATGACTATGATGAAGCATGGAAAGAAATGAGAATTAGTTCAATGACAGATATTATTCTAATGAAACTATATAGAACTAAACAAATTGAAAGTAATAAGGGTAAAACTATAATTTCTGAAGGAGTTAAAGCTAATTATCAAGATATAATAAATTATTCTGTTTTTTGTTTAATTAAACTCTTAAATCTATAATGAAAAATTTATATACTTTATCAAGATATCTGGTTGGTGTTTTATTTATTTTTTCTGGATTAATAAAAATTAATGATCCCGTTGGAACTCAAATAAAATTAGAAGAATATTTTGAAGTATTCAGTGCTGATTTTACTCCCCTTTTTGAACATCTTGTCCCTTTAGCATTAATACTTTCAGTTATTTTATGTACACTTGAAATTGTAATAGGAATAGCTCTTTTAATGAATTATAAAATGAAAATAACAAGAGTTATCCTCTTATCTCTAATTGTATTTTTTACTTTTCTTACTTTTTATTCAGCATATTTCAATAAAGTAACAGATTGTGGTTGTTTTGGAGATGCAATAAAGCTTACTCCATGGGAATCTTTTACAAAAGATATAATTCTCTTATTCTTTTCATTAATTATTTTCATTTTATATAGAAAACTTAAAAATCAAATAGGTTTTTTTTATATAAAAATATTCGATAACGCAACTTTTAGAGATAGCTTAATCATTTTCACTTTTATTATATGCTTAATTATTAGTTTTACAGCTATCAATTTTCTTCCTTTTATTGATTTTAGACCATACAAAATAGGTAATGATATAGTAACACTTATGAAACCAAGTGAAGAATTAAAATATTCTTACATTATGGAAAAAAATGGAAAAGAATATGAATTTGATATTTATCCCAATAATGAAATTTATTCTTTTAAAGAATTAAAACTATTAAATCCTGAAGCTCAACCTACAATTACTGATTATAATCTTTGGGATAATGACGAAGATTATACTACTGAAAGCTTATCAGGGAATAAATTGTTTATTATAATTCATGATGTAAATAATATTGACAAAAAACTGATAGATAAAATTAAAACTTTAAATAATAATATAACATTCTGGATTGAAACAGTAATTATTACATCAAATGAACCTAATTCATTCAAACAATTTTTAGAAAGTAATAATATCAAACTAAAATATGTTTATGGAGATGCTACAGTTTTAAAAACAATAATTAGATCTAACCCAGGTTTCTTTTTAATGAGACATGGTTATGTAAGAGGAAAGTGGCATTTTAATAATATTCCTAATGGTCAAGAAGTTTTAGATGCTATAGGAATTAAAACATAATAACATAAGTGAAAAATTATTTTTTATTAGGTATGCCAGGTTCTGGGAAAACAACCATAGCTAATTTTATAGCTCAAAATACTAATCTTAACAAAATAGACCTAGATAAAGAAATAGAAAAAAATTATAATTTATCTATTTTAAGTATTTTTAAAAATAAAGGTGAGTCATACTTCAGAAACATTGAATCATTTATGTTAAACAAAATAATTAAAGAAAAATCAAATTTTATTTTATCAACAGGAGGAGGAACACCTTGTTTTAATGATAATTTTAAAATTATATCAAAAAATGGCATATCAATCTTTATTGATCCTCCCAAATCTTTATTAGTTGAAAGGATAAAGAACAATACTAATAGACCCTTATTTCAAAATAAAAAAAATATTAAAAAAAAAATAAATGAATTATATGAACTAAGAAAAACTATCTATAAAAAATCTAATTATATAATCTCATCAAATCTAAAAGAAGAAACTTTATCAATTATTAAACTTGAATCCTAAAGAAATCAGTATTGTTGAATTATCAACATCAGAATTAGCTATAGGTTCTTGACCCTTAAATGTATAAGGACTAATTTTTGAAGAATATTTACTAACTAAATAAGTTAGATCAATACTTATAATTTTATTAGAATATCCTATTCCTACACTTTTTTTAATTCTACTATTATCATTATTAAAAGTTTGTTCTGTGGCTTTATTATATGCATTAGTTAAAAAATTATATCCAAACCTTAAATAAAAATTATTATACCTTCCTTCAAGACCTATTCTATAATTTATTGCAAGAGATTTATACATCTCAATAATTTCTCTATTATCATAAAAAGGGTCAAAATCATAAGAACTAACTTTCGCTGAAGAATAATTTATTAAATCAACATCAGCAGTAATAAAACCAAATTTCTTATAAAAAAAAGATGAACCTATACTTAATTTAGAAGGTGAAATGATTTTATATTCAGCAACAGTTTTAGCAGTTGAAGATATTGCATTTTGCAATACAGTGTCCTCAGACTCAAAATAATAATCAAAATAATTAGTTTCTAATTGATTATAACTTTCTTCATTTAATTTAATGCTCTTTTTAGATTCATAACTAATTCCAAAATTTAAATTATGAATAGGTTTAAATATTATACCTAAAGTAGTTGAGAATCCATTACCATGTATTGCTAAAAAATCATTTAATGTCAAATAATCTAAAATCCCTTCAAAAACCCATTGATCTTCAACTAAAATTTCAAAATTATTTTCATTATAAGTTCTACTTCTATCATATCTAATAGAATAAAAATTAAGTCCTGCTCCTAAATAAAATTTATCTTTTACATTAATTCCCGATGAAAGTGAGAATTGACTAATACTTCCTCTATTTTCAATTATTTCTTCTTGAAAAGGATAACCTCCAACAAAAGAATAATAACTGTTTGGTAAATCAGAAATAGGATTTAACAAATAATGATCATATGCTTCCTGCAAAAGACCTATCCCTTTAATAGGTAAAGAACTTGAAATTTGGCTAAATGAAACCCCTTGAGATTCTTCAAGAAAATAATCTAAAATTGAATTATTATTATTATAACCACTATATCTAATATTACTACCGAAATCTTTATTTTTTGTATACGAAAAACCAATATTTAATTTAGGACAATCATCACACATAAAAGTTGAATTTTTCTTTCCAAGTTTAAGAACAAAAGCAATATTATTTAATTCATTACTACTTAATAAATCATTGATATTTCCTTCTAAAAATTTTGAATTAGAATTCGTTGATTTTAATTCATATCCAAAAGACAAAACAGATTTATTAAAAAATCCTAATCCGGCTGGATTGCCAGATATGGAACTAATATCCCCACCCAAAGAAGTTTGAGCATTACCCAAACCTTGTATTCTAGCAGATCCACCACTAAAAGAATGAGAAAACCTAGAAATGTCATTATAATACCCATACTGAGCAAATAAATCTGAACAAGTACAAATAAAAAATGTACTTAATAATAAAATAAGCTTAAAATTATTAAACAAGGCTAATATTAGTTGTCTTTTCCTCTTGAAGATCCACCGCTACTTCCTCCTGATACAGCACCTCCACTTCCACTTGAGCTTCCTCCTCCACTAAATGTACTTCCTCCTCCACTACTAAAATTACCACCACCTCTAGAAAAAGAAGAATTTGATGCTGCAGGGGCACCATTATAATTTCCAAAACCTCCTTGATTTCTATTTGATTGTGATGATTGAAAACCAGATCTTGAATAACTATTTCTTCTACCATCTGATGAAATAGTATAAGATCCACCACTACTATTAATAAATCTAGAATTATAGTTATTAACTTGGTTCATCATTGATATTCTATCAGAACCTCTCCTATCATATGACGATCTTCTTGAATTGAAATCTTGAGAAATAGAATGTCTAATTCCTGATCTAGAAACATTAGATTCTATATTACCATTATTTCTACCCCTAATATATTCATTTTGAGTAATGCCTCTTGGGAAATTTCCACCACCACCCGCATTATCCACATTTATACCTCTCTTATGTATTTTACTTAATCCTATATTTTCTCCATTCATATGTGCTTCTCCTCTTCCGGTCCTTGGTCCTCTTAATGTAGTGCCATCACTATCTTTTACTGAAGGAGGATTACTCTTACCACTATAATAAGTGGTAGTTGTAGAATTATAATTACTTCCAAAAAAATTATTATATCCATATCCACTATAATAGCCATTATAATAGCCATTATAATCATATAAACATCCAGAAAAACAACGTCCCATTCTATAAAAACTTAAGCTAGGTCTTCCCCAAAAATCTATAGGTGATAGATGTGGAAAAAAACTAGAATAAAATGGATCAGAAAAAAAATCTATTGCAAACATTGGATTAGAAGAAAGTGCTCTCATTAACATTCTTCTTGATGATAGACTATTTATTCTTTCATAGGAAAAAGGATCAAAAATTCTATAATTATATAAATATGGAGTATAAGCCATAGAATTAGAAAATTTAGAATTATTTCTATTATCAGACTTGATATACAAGTTATCCCTATTATATTTCAAAGATTTTAAAGTAACACCAAGTCTAACATTATCAGTATTTGAATTGTATTTGCTTAATATAGCAGGATCAATATCTTTAGATGCATCATAATCAGATAAATTCTTTCTATAATTTTTAAGTATTATATCCGCTGGGGTAATGGTTTTTTTAACAGTTTTTTGTTTTACCCTATCCTTACCTGTAAAGTACATATCATCAATTTCCTGAGAAAATGAGTTAAATGAAAATAGTATCAAGAAAGAAAGAAAACTTAAGAGTATATTTTTCATAATAAATGCATTTAATATTAAAAAAACTTCTGGTTTAACCAATTCAATATAGTCATTTTAGGAATAAAAAGATAAGAAATCTACCTTTTATAACTTAGTTATAAATTTTTAATACTTAGTTATAAAGTTTAAAATTGTAGTTAAATAATTATAATATGAGTAAAGGATTACCTGATAAAAATCAAAATTTTTCTGCCTGGTATAATGAATTAGTTAAAAAAGCTGATTTAGCAGAAAATTCATCTGTAAGAGGATGTATGGTAATTAAACCATATGGGTTCTCTATTTGGGAAAAAATGCAATCTAAATTAGATTCTATGTTTAAAAAATCAGGACATCAAAATGCTTATTTTCCATTATTTGTACCAAAATCATACCTAAGTAAAGAAGCCGACCATGTTAAAGGTTTTGCAAAAGAATGTGCAGTAGTAACACACTACCGATTAATAAATGATGATAAAGGAAAAGGTTTAATTGTTGATCCAAAGGCTAAACTCGAAGAAGAACTAATTGTAAGACCCACATCTGAAACAGTTATATGGAATACATACAAAAATTGGATTCAATCCTATAGAGACTTACCTATATTAATTAATCAATGGGCAAATGTTGTACGATGGGAAATGAGAACAAGATTATTCTTGAGAACATCTGAATTTCTTTGGCAAGAGGGACATACAGCTCATTCAACAAAAGATGAAGCTGAAGAAGAAACTCTAAAAATACTAGATATATATTCAGAATTTCTTGAAAAAACAATGGCAATTCCTGTTCTAAAAGGGATAAAATCTGAAAATGAAAAATTTGCAGGAGCTGTAGAAACTTTTTGTGTAGAAGCATTAATGCAAGATGGAAAAGCTTTACAAGCAGGAACATCACATTTTCTAGGACAAAATTTTGCTAAAGCTTTTAACGTTCAATTTTCTACACCACAAGGTAAAAAAGAATATGTATGGGGAACGTCATGGGGTGTATCCACTAGACTGGTAGGAGCATTAGTTATGGCCCATTCTGATGAAAAAGGTCTTGTTTTACCTCCAAATTTAGCTCCAATACAAGTGGTTATGATTCCTATTTTTAATAACGAAAAAGAATATGAAAAAATTAATAATGCATTTAGTAAAATAGCCAATCAACTAGATAATAAAAATATTAGCTATAAAATAGATAATAGAAAAAATAATAAACCAGGATGGAAATTTGCTGAATATGAACTTAAAGGTGTTCCCATTAGGCTAGCTTTAGGACCAAAAGACTTAGAAAATAATACAATTGAAATTACAAGAAGAGATACACTTAAAAAAGAAACAACTGACATTAAATCCATTAGGGATAAAATTTCAAACTATCTCATTGAAATACAAAATAATATTTACAAAAAAGCGAATGATTTTAAAAATAAAAATTCCCATAAAGCAAAAAATTATGAAAATTTTAAAAATATTATAAAAAATAAATCTGGTTTTGTGTATGCTCACTGGGATGGAACAGTAGAAACTGAAGAAAAAATTAAAAAAGAAACAAAAGCAACTATTAGATGTATACCAATTACTAAAAAGCAAAATGAAGGAAAATGCATGGTAACAGGAAAAAAATCTAAAGGAATGGTGGTTTTTGCAAAAGCATATTAATTGATTATGGAAATTATTATTTTAGGTATTTTATTAATTCTTGGTATACTACTAATTTTAATTGAAATACTATTTATCCCAGGAACAACGATTTTTGGAATTTTTGGTGTAATATCAATTTTTTCATCAGATTATCTAGCATTTCAATATTTTGGATCCAATATAGGAGTCATTTATTCAATTCTTAGTTTTGTTATTATTTTAATAATAATTGTTTACTCTTTAAAGTCTAATACATGGAACAAATTAGCTCTAAAAAAAATTCATGTTGATAGCGTTGACAAAAACAAATATGATAATTTAAAAGTTGGAGACTTAGGCATTACCACTTCTTCATTAAAACCTTATGGAAAAGGTTTATTTTTTAACAAAAGTTATGAAGTAAAGTCAAAAGAAAACTTTATTGAAGAGAATAAAAAAATAAAAATTATTAATATCTTACAAGACAAAATTTTGGTAAAAAAAATTAAATAATCCTATGGTACTTACAGCTCTTCTAATTCTTGGTATAACTGTTCTTGTTTTTATATTTTTATATTTTGTGCCAGTTAACTTATGGATAACCGCACAATTTTCAGGAGTAAGAATTGGACTGCTTGAACTTGTATTCATGCGAGTAAGAAGGGTCCCACCTTCAGTTGTTGTAAACTCACTTATTACCGCAACAAAAGCTGGACTAACTATCAAAGATGATATTCATACGTCAAGTAGAAAATTACAAGGTCCAGATTTAGAAACACATTACTTAGCTGGAGGAAATGTTCTTCAAGTAATCACTGCTTTAATTTCTGCTGAAAAAGCTAATATAGATCTAACATTTAAACAAGCTACTGCAATTGATTTAGCTGGTAGAGATGTTTTTGAAGCTGTAACCATGTCAGTAACACCTAAAGTTATAAATACTCCACTGGTTACAGCTGTTGCAGCTGATGGAATACAATTAATTGCTAAAGCAAGAGTTACAGTTAGAGCAAATATTTCTCAATTAGTGGGGGGTGCTGGTGAAGAAACAATATTAGCTCGTGTAGGTGAAGGTATAGTATCATCAATTGGATCATCTACAACCCATAAACAAGTATTAGAAAATCCTGATAAAATTTCAAAATTGGTACTTGAAAGAGGATTAGATGCAGGAACAGCATATGAAATTTTATCAATTGATATTGCTGATATAGATATAGGAAAAAATATTGGTGCTATACTACAAACAGATCAAGCAGAAGCTGATTTAAAAGTTGCTGAAGCAAAGGCGGAAGAAAGAAGAGCTATGGCAGTTGCGGCTGAACAGGAGATGATTGCTAAAGCGCAAGATGCAAGAGCAAAAGTAATTTTGGCAGAAGCAGAAATTCCAAAGGCAATGGCGGAAGCATTTAAAAAAGGAAACTTAGGTATATTAGATTATTATAAATTTCAAAACATACAAGCAGATACTGAAATGAGAGAAAGTATTGCTGATAATAAGCCTAAAACTACAGGAAAATCAGATAAAGGAAAATCAAAGGATTAGTAATTTCTACTGATTGAATTTATATTCATTAATTATTTTTCTAGGAATAGGAAAGTATCCATTATTAAACTTTAGTTTTTCTACTTTGTCAGTTTTTTCAAGATGTACATATAGGTTAGAAACTTTAATTATTTCTATACAATCATCAACATCATACAGATCATCTGTATGAACTTGATGCATACCAACTAACAAACTTTTTTTAGCTCTATCTTTTATTGTATTTTTTTCCATTCCAACCATAAACTTACTTTCATGTAACTCTTCAAATTTATTAGAATCATAAGCACCAAGATTTATAAAATACAGCTTACTTAAACTATGAGATTTTTCTTTTTTCAACGTTACTTTATACCCATCGATAATTGAAATTTCAACCCATGAATCAATATGCAATCTATCAGGAAGACCAAACCACTTATCTAATAAATCATAATAAGTATCTTTAATTGATTGACCACAAGTAAAAACTACATCATGCAATTCAGTATTACATTTCTTAGCTCTACCACCTAAAAAAACAGAAAATAATTTCATATATAATTAATATTATATTTATCCAAATACAAAATAAAAAAAAGCCCCTAAAAAAAGAGGCTTTTTATAAAATAAAAGTCTGGCAACGACCTACTCTCCCACTAGTAACAGTAGTACCATCGGCGCTATAGGGCTTAACTTCTCTGTTCGAAATGGGAAGAGGTGGACACCTATGCAATAGTCACCATAAAATCTTAATATCGTAACACAATGCGAATAATGTAGAATTAAATATAAAAAAACAGTTAGTGAAGGAAGTTACGGGTAATTAGTACTGCTCAGCTTTGACATTTCTGCCTTTATACCTACAGCCTATCAACGTCCTAGTCTTGAACGTCCCTTAAAAGAAGCCTCATCTTGAGTGGAGCTTCGCACTTAGATGCTTTCAGCGCTTATCTCTTCCAAACGTAGCTACCCGGCGGTGCAGTTGGCACCACAACCGGTACACCAGAGGTTTGTCCAACTCGGTCCTCTCGTACTAGAGTTAGGTTCTCTCAAGCTTCTTACGATCACAACAGATAGGGACCGAACTGTCTCACGACGTTCTGAACCCAGCTCGCGTGCCACTTTAATGGGCGAACAGCCCAACCCTTGGGACCTTCTCCAGCCCCAGGATGTGACGAGCCGACATCGAGGTGCCAAACCTCCCCGTCGATATGAGCTCTTGGGGGAGATCAGCCTGTTATCCCCGGAGTACCTTTTATCCTTTGAGCGACGGCCCTTCCATGCGGAACCGCCGGATCACTATATCCTAGTTTCCTACCTGATCGGCTTGTAGGCCTCACAGTCAAGCTCCCTTATGCTATTGCACTCTACGTACGATTACCAAACGTACTGAGGGAACCTTTGAAAGCCTCCGTTACTCTTTTGGAGGCGACCACCCCAGTCAAACTACCCACCATGCAATGTCCCCAAATAATTGGGTTAGGTATCAGATAAATAAAGGGTGGTATTTCACTAATGACTAACCTACGCCTAGCGACGCAGGATCAAAGTCTCCCACCTATTCTACACATTATTTACCCAATACCAATACAAAGCTGTAGTAAAGGTTCACGGGGTCTTTCCGTCCCGTTGCGATTAAGCGGCATCTTCACCGCTACTACAATTTCACCGAGCTCATGGCTGAGACAGTGCCCAGATCGTTACACCATTCGTGCAGGTCGGAACTTACCCGACAAGGAATTTCGCTACCTTAGGACCGTTATAGTTACGGCCGCCGT
>Ga0105349_10000048_pt1 | contig 45442 bp, 33 predicted proteins | sample EN1Hudseemescosm_FD_83661 | JGI IMG/M metagenome (GOLD analysis project Ga0105349, IMG submission 83661) | Methane-oxidizing microbial communities from mesocosms in the Hudson Canyon - EN1B Hudson Canyon | ecosystem: Environmental > Aquatic > Marine > Cold seeps | place: Hudson Canyon...
AGACCCCGAAGTCCAACAACTGATTGCCGAAATTTATGATCCAGAGATTGATCCCTTGATTAAAAAGTACTCCAGAGATCATGTGGAAAAAATACGCGCACTAAATCTGGATGCAGATCTATTGGGATCGATAGGATTGGGCTGGGAGCGACTCGATCAGTTAGTGATTGAGCATCTCTTAGGATCCCGGTAACCATCCATATTGGCAGATACTTCCGGAAAGTAGACCACGCATGTCTTCCGTCAAAAAAAGTGATCACACCATCCTCATCACACGATTGATTCCCCATGAGTGAGATACCACTTCTTTCACACAATGCACTCCCAGTAATCATTATCGGTGGAGGTCCTGCCGGCGTTTCATGTGCACTCTGGTGCAAGAATCTGGGTCTGGAACCGACGATTCTTGAATCTCGACCTCGCCTAGGGGGGACCCCAAGCACTATTGATCGTCCCAATCGGTGGATCGCGGGTCGGCAAAACCTCACGAGTCTTGATATTGCCGAAGAATTGGAATCGCACTCACGAGATCTCAGCATTCCTCAAGTAACTTCTGTTAAATCTATTGGAGTAAAGAGAAGTTCGGATTATTCATTTCAGGTCGAAGCAGAAACAGCAACAACATCTTGGTCATCCGATGCCGCTGCTATTGTTGTTGCCACTGGCATAAAACCACGAGGAAGAGATTATTTCGACTTCCTATTACCCACCGAATTCGATGACTACATCGATACGGATCCTCTTGGACATCTTACTGGCAGAGAGTCTCACGAAGGGGAGCGATCGCTTGTCATTGGCGGCGCGGATAACGCTTTTTTCACAGTTGCGGACCTTGTTGAATCAGGAGCACGGGTCACCCTCGCATGTAGATCTGTCCCAAAAGCACAGAGTTCTATTCAGGCGGCCATTAAGCATCTAACATCCGAATGCCGGATAGACTCTCTTCTCGGCAAAATGGTGGGAGCAAGCGTCGAGGAAGATGCCATAAAAGTTGACTTAAAAACTGGTTCAGAAATAAAATCCATACTCGTCGACAAAATCTATCTTCGTACTGGGTTTGAACCTGATTGGACTTCCATGAGCTCCTTTGTCAAGAATCATGAACTGAATCTCGACAGTAACAGATACCCCATCTGTGATGCTTTTGGTCGTTGGTCTAGCACCGGTGTCTATTGTGCAGGAGATCTATTGCCCTCCGGGCCGGCAGCAGTCGTGACAGCACTCGCGAATGGTGCACTGGTCGCAAAAACCATCGAAAAAGATCTTCGAGCGGCGATGCAATGAATGATTTGAAGCCCTCCTGCATCGTCCTCGACAGTGATTATACGGGTGAACACAACGCACGAATGGGAGTCGCAGAATGGCTAGGCGGAGCTATTCAAAAAATCTCGATTGAGGAGGCTCGAAAGTTCCTTCTTCAAAAAGAAAAAGACCAGGCCTCACTCAATGCAGATGTATTGATTGGCGGAACTGGCGAAGATACGACTGAACTTGTTCTCGATCTCGCCAAAAGTATGAAACAACCGCTCACAATTTTCTTGGCTTCAATTCTGCCAGACCAGCTGGATCAGCGGATTCATGATTATGACCTCGTAGTAGGCCCTCCTCATGATGAGCTCACAGGAACACATGTCCTCACTTTACTCGGAGTCCCCCACAGACTTCGCCCCGAAAAAATCGCCGAAATCGCTCCTCCAACTCCAGTTGAAGGTAAAAAAATTGCGTTCTTAATGGGTGGGAATACTCGCTACTGTGACGGTTTCACCGCTGAATATGCACAGCGATTAGGAACTCGGATTTCTCGACAAGCAAAGAAACTCGATGCAAAGATTATTGTCACTAATAGCAGAAGAACCCCAGCTGAATCACTCGCCGCCTTCCGCAAAGAAATAGCACCCTTCGAAAATGCTTTCATTGACTGGCAAGACTCGGACCCCACAACTTATTTCAAAATCTTAGCAGAAGCAGATTTGATCATTTGCACAGGTGATAGCCTTTCAATGTGTTGCGAAGCAGCCATTTCTGGAAAAGCATTACTTGTCACAACAGACACCGAAGCCATGGAGTCTTATCACATAATTACTATTCAACGTCTCATCGATGCCGGATATGCTCTGGAATTCTGCGGAGACATTGAAGCATGGCCTCAGCCGACAAAAAGACTCGACCCTACAGCACTCACCGGGACACGAATCCTAGAACTTCTAAGCAATAGAAAAGGCTGCTTTCAATGAACGATAAAAATGATAAACCCATTGTCGCTGTCGCAGCCTTGGTCTTCAACGAATCAAATCAAATCCTCTTCCTCAAATCGCCAAAATGGAATAGCAAGTGGGCTTTACCTGCGGGAAAGGTAGAAGCAGGAGAGACCTTAGAAAACGCAATCCACCGAGAGGTTTTGGAGGAAACTGGCCTCAATATCACTCCACCCTCAATGCTTTGCGTACAGGAAATAATCAAACCAATAGATTTTCATTCACCTGCGCATTTCGTATCCCACGCGTACCTTGCTTATTGCAGAAATGAGCCGATACGCCTGAACCATGAATCTGTCGACTTCGTATGGGCGACCTATGAGCAAGCGCTCGAGTTGGATTTAAATTCACCCACGGCTGATTTACTGGCGAGGCCAGCAGTGATTCAATCCCTCAAAGAGGCGAAAACGGCTCCAGTACTTCAGAAAAACCTCGGCTGGGTCATCGTCGACCAGTTAGAGTTTGACTGCATCATCGGAATTCTTCCAAGAGAACGGACAGACCCTCAACCCCTTCGACTATCCATCTCCCTACAAACGAGCTTCTGGAATGCCCGAAATTCAGAGGACGTGGCCGACACCATCGACTATTTCCAACTATCCCACCAAGCTCGCGAATTTATCGTTGATCGAAAGTTCAAGCTACTTGAAACACTCGTCGAAGAATTAGCCACTTTGATATTTGAAGATCATCGGATTAGCGGCATAAAGATACGGGCAGAAAAACCGAATGCAATCCCCGGGGCGAGGTGCAGTGCTGTTGAAATCGAACGTGACAATGACAAGCCGCAAGGCTAAGAATCAATCACTATTCGATTGCCATTCCTGGTCCAAGTCATTGATAACACCCAATATTTGATCTTTCGATTCCTGATCAAGATTTCGGGCTTCACTCAAAGTCGTTCGAACCATTCTCAGCTCTGCCAAAGCCTTCACCTTCAGGCCTTGCTGATTCATTAAATTCGACTTCATGATCAATAATTGAAAGTTGAATTTGGTAGACTTCAGATAACCCGCTTCAACTTCTGCTAATACGTCATTGACTAACTCCATCGCATGACTGAATTGGCCGGACTTCTCATACTCCGCGAGCAAATCTTTCAAAACCAGTTTCGTATCACCAGCCTGGAGACCGAGCGAAGATCGGTATTTACCGAAAACCAAATCTAGCAATCGAATCGCTTTCTCACTTTGACCCTTAAGTGAGCACAGGTAACCTAAATTCGCCTGACAAAACAACAAATCCGTACTGTCGGGAATAAGGAACGAGCTTCCTAGCTCATGAGCCTTGTCGAACAATTCCAATGCTTCGTCATTGTCTTTTATATACATTTTCAAAACAGCATAGTTCAACAATACAGAAAAACTTTTGGGGTGATCCGCTCCGAAATTACTTTCATAACCGGATAGGCTTTCCAAATAAGACTTTTCGGAAGCTTCGAAATCACCTCGCTTCTTGTATAAGACACCGAGGTTATTCAACACACTAAAATATTCGTGACGCCAAACTCCATTATATGAGTCCTCAATAATTTTCTTTGTCGCAGAGAACTGCTCATGAGCTTCATCATACTTGCCCTGCATAAGAAGGTTGTATCCAAGATTATTTCTGCAAACCAATGATCTCGGATGCTCTACGCCGACATGATCTCTACATTTCTTCCAAGCAGCATGAAATTTCTTATATGATTTCTCAAGCTCTCTAATCTCAGCGAAATACTTTCCCTCGTTTGTCAAAAGATTTACGATTTCAAAGCCATCGTGCTGTGGCAGTCCCTCTTTGAGTTTTCTTGATTTCTTGAAACATTCCGCTGCTTCAGAAGTTTTCCCGATCTCTAAAAACATAAGACCCTGATGACACAGCACTATTGAAATCAAACCTTCATTCCTAGAACCCCTTGACTCCAACAATGACAATGCCGTACGGAACCCATTTTCGGCCTCTTGATAATTCCCCAGCATTAAATTCTGGAGAGAAATCTCTGCCATCATTGCGCCTTCGTCATTTTCGGTGAAATTTATAAGGCGATTCCGGTTATTCAGTAACTCCTCTAGGATCACAAAAGATTTCGAGTAATCACCAACGATTCCATAGATGTGGCCCAGGAAAAACTCGGACCTCCAACGGTTTTCATCAAACTTCGCTGAAGACTTTTCGCGAATTTCGACAATATTCTTCTGCAAGGATAAACTCTGCTCCCAATATCCTAAATGAACAAACTGTCTCGAATAAAACTCACTAATCCTTACGTGTAAATCGGGATCGTCTTTAAATAAACTTAAAGATTTATCCAACTCTCCAAAAATTCCCTCACGAAGCGACTCATTGATCAGCCATGCGAAGTCGAAATCAGAAAAACTTATAGTTTCATTCCCCTGTTCTTGGAATGCTCCCTCATCGTCTTCACTGACTGATGCAAACTCGGTGTCGACTATGTTTTCATTCACTAACGGAACTATCGATGTCTGTGATGATATACGAGATGATTCCCTCGACTTCTCTCGTGATAAATACTCTTCCTTAACCCTATTGGCTAATATCCCAATATCGACTTGGCCAATCTGTTTTGCATGAAAAGCCAACATAGTTTCAAGTTGCCTTAGGTTCTTATTCGCTTCATTCTTCTTTGTCTCGATAATCCCCATAGACTTTTCTAGCTGGATCGACTTGGTCTCCAACTCAGATAAGGCTTCAGTTTTTTCCAGATTAATTTTCTTTAGATTTTCATTACCTTGAATAGCCATTTGAAGATTGACGACCAAAGCCAAAAACGCAACGAACACAACAGCTACGCCTTTTTTATAAAGCCTCATAAAAAACATTAATTTATAGAAGACACTCGGAGAACTCGCCAGCAACGGGCCACTCTTACTTTTAGAAAGTGCCAGGTCGCTAATAAATTGATCGACCGATCCATACCGACGACTGGACTCAATCGAAATCGCCTTCTGGCAAATCAAATTCAAGTCAGCGGGAATCTTCTCGGTGCAATATCCTTCTCCCCTTATTTGACTTAACTTCACAATCTCGGTGGGATTAGGAACGAATTCTTCATTGATCTTTTTCAGCATTAACGATTCGGGGATTCCTCGCAATCTTCCATGGGGAGGAATCCCTGTTAAAGCGAAATAAAGCACCCCACCAAGAGAATAGATATCTGCGAGCACAGAGCTACACTCGGGCAAACCACTGGCTTGCTCTGGACTCATATAGTCCCAAGTACCTATTCCCGATTTCCTTCCGGTGACTGTCGAATACTCATTGAGAGGTTCATCTACGGCCTTCGCCAATCCAAAATCGATAACTTTGACGACAATTTCTCCAGTGGAATCGTCAACCATAATATTTTTAGGCTTTATATCTCTATGAACAATTCCTTTAGCGTGCGCATGACTCACGCCCATGCATGCCAATCGAATCGCTTCGATTCTAGAATCTAATGAAGGGTTTGAATCGGCAATCCAATCGGAGAGAGGAGTTCCAGAACAGAGCTCCATGACAATATAGGGAAGTCCCTGCACTGTGGTTCCGACTTCATAAACCAACGCAATATTTGAATGATTACACCGAGCCAGAGCCTGTGATTCAATTTCAAAACGAGAGACCACCTCTTTACATGCGAGGTTCGAGCGTATGACCTTAATCGCCACTTCTCTGTGAAGGCTTCCTGTCTGGCGATATTTATAGACCCGTCCGTAGCTTCCCTCTCCAAGGAACTGAAGAGGTTCGAATCCATCTATTTCAGGTAGTTCAATGTTCGTCTCAAATCGCACGATTGCTCGCACCTTTCTGCATTCGGAAAACCTTCACTTCTATCATATTATTTATTCAGTCATCCATCGCTGATATTTATTTAACTATTCAAATTTCACTATTTCAAATATCCGCATTCTACTCGACAACCAACAAGGCTTCCCCATTTATTGATTGTGAAGACTGCAATGATTCTAAAACACCGTTTTAGTGCTCTGGAGGTGAGAAAACCCGTTGTCTTACGAGGTAGTCAATATGTCGAGGATCGATCTATTCCCACATATCGCATGAAGTCCACCTTCTCCAGGCGGATATCTTTAAAATATTATCCGGAGATACTTCATGGGTAAGTTCAAAATATTGAGCGCCTGAATAGAACCATTAGGAATACGACGTCGAACTTCTTTATTGAGGGATGGTACTCATCGAAGTTTTTCGCTGCTACGAACTTATCAACCAAAAGCGAATCTTAGAGATCAAGCCGCACCATTTTGTTGAATACTTGCCGGAATCTTTGCCAATAACCGATCAAGCCCCGGTCCCTTTCTCTGAACACTGACGCTGTCACCTGCGAACTCGAAAATTGGATATGACCCCTTCGCCTGATCATCCGCATTGCAGTGGACAAACAAACGGATGCCTCGCTCCTTGGCAAACGTGAGCGCACGCTGTCGATCGGTAATAGACCCTAGGGGGTCCCCACTCAAATTTGCACTTGTACACAGCAAAGAACTCACCCTGCGGCCACCCCAGAGATCAAGATCGACTTCGTCTTGAAGACGATCTTCCGCATGGCAAAACAGACTGCGGTGGACTCCGTCTAAAATCAAACTTTGATGAGTCCCATTCCTCAGAACTGATGATTCGAAGTCTTGATCCGTGAATGCGGCCCTCACAAAGGCACCCTGCATTTCTTCAAGTTGTCGGATTCCTTGGAAATATGACGGCAACGCCCCTGGTCTGACCTGCTGAAGAAATCTCTCAGCCCTGCCCATCACCGTACCGTAGTTTTTGCCATCCAAACGATCCTTCAGATGATTCAACTGGGAAACACCTTGCTGATGGGGAGCAGCAACGAGGGTGTAAACAGTAGGCAGTTGCAACAATACCGCTTCGTGCCTGACATGCTCAATAATGGTCTCGATGGCATTCGGATCTTCAATGTGAATCTGCTGCATTATTCGACCTCTTTCATCGAAGAAGAGCGACTCATTTGTAGAAGGCTTCCTCCACCGGGTATATCCACTGAAATATTAAGGCTTTCCAAGATCGATCTCAAAGTCGCAGTAGCCGCAGACAGAACCGGAAGACCCGTCTCGTCTTCCACTCTGGGAATCGCCTCCAGTGAAGGCATCTGAACACAAGCTGAAATAATCACGGCTTCTGCCTGCGCCAGATCTAGGCCTCTGGAAATCTCCACCAGGTCTTCGGGATTTCTTCTCCCGACTTCAAGGTTGTCGGCGATTTCTAATGAGATCGAGTCAACCACCTCGATCCCCGCTCCTTCAAGACACTCTACAACTAATGCAGTCAGTGGCTTCATATAGGGAGTGATCAACGCAACCCTTCGGACTCCCAATGTACGAACGCCGTCAATCAATGCACCGGCACTCGTGATCATTTCAGCAGAGGCCTGTCCTGACTTGAGAATCTGAGTCAACTTCTCCCCGATTTCTGCTGCGAACTCAGGCCCCTCACTCATGACAGCAACGAGGCAGGCGTAAGCCGCAACGTCGACAGCAGCATCTGATAACTCCTCAGCACAGCGATCCGCTTGGACATTCATCTGACCCAACTCCTCGAGGCTGACTTTCTTCATCCGCATTCGAGAAGCATGAAATGTAAAACGGTGTCCCTGCCCGATCACTCGGCGAAGCAATTCTGGGATCTCCGTCTCCATCGTGGTATTGGAACTCGGCACAACCATACCAATTCGGTGTGTTGAAACAGGAGTATCGGGCGTGACTCGTACCTTCAAACGAGGACGATAGCGGTTCAATGGCTTCACAGGACCTCCCATTCACTTGGTCACTCAAAAACTGAGAGATCACCTCTCTATTTCAGGAATCCGATCTTCAAACCTGTTCGGACCGCGAATTAACGGGTTTTTCTGTAGATTGAGACAAGCCTGTTATCCGGCTAGTCTGATCTCTGGGAGGTCTAATGGCACAGAAACTGTATCTAGGAATCGATGTGGGTACCCAAGGGGTTAAAGGAGTGGTGATAGATCCACAGGAACAACCCTGCGTCATCGCTAGGGCCAGCAAGCCCCTCGATTTGATCTCGGGGCTTCCGGCAGGAGCTGCTGAACAGCATCCGGAAGATTGGTGGAGTGCCGTTGTAGATGTCGTTCAAAAACTGATGGCGGCCCCGTCCGTCTCCCCCTCCAGTATCGCCGGAGTCGGTGTCAGCGGCCAACAGCACGGATCCGTCTTTGTCGATTCCTCCGGTGCCGTCGTCCGCCCTGCCAAACTTTGGTGCGACACTTCGACAGCTGAGGAAGCCCAATTACTGACCCAGAAGTTGGGTCGCTCAGTCCCTGTAGGTTTCACCGCCAGCAAGGTCAGCTGGCTCGCCCGTCATGAAGCTGAGAATTGGCAACGCACGGCCCATGTCCTGCTCCCCCACGATTTCATCAATTACCGCCTTACCGGATCACTGACGATGGAGGCTGGAGACGCCTCCGGAACCGGCTGGTTTGACGTGAAGGAACGCCAGTTTGACGAGACGGCGATGAACGCCGTGGATAAACAGTTGGCGGGCAAGGTTCCGAGACTGCTCGAGACGGGTGAAGTGGCCGGTCTCTTGAGTGAGAACGCGGCGGAAGCCCTCGGATTGCCGGTGGGCATCCCGGTCGCCCCCGGAGGCGGCGACAACATGATGAGTGCTATCGGATCCGGTGCGACCCGCTCGGGAGTGGTCGTCATGAGTCTGGGAACCAGTGGTACCGTCTTCACTCGCACCGATCAGCCGGTGATCGATCCGGAGGGACTGATCGCACCGTTCTGTTCCAGTGACGGCGGCTGGCTGCCACTCCTCTGCGTCATGAACTGCACCAATGTCACCGAAGAAATCCGTCAGGCCTACTTCCCCGAGGATCCCGACGCCCTCCAACGGCTGACCGATCTGGCCGCCGCTGTCGAGCCGGGCTGTGGAGGCGTTGAATTCGTTCCCTTTATTCATGGGGAAAGAGTGCCGGATCTCCCCCACGCCACCGGGACCATCACCGGGATTCGCCCGGGAGGCCTCGCCCCAGGAGTCATCTTCAGAGCTGCGCTGGAGGGGATCACTGCGAACCTGTGCTCGGGAGTGGCGCGCATGAAACGCCTCGGTGTGGAGGTCGACGCTCTGCGATTAGTCGGTGGCGGATCCAAAAATCTACTCTGGCAGCAAATGATCGCCGACACTCTTCAAGTCCCCATCACTCTGCCAGAGGAACCTGAATCGGGGGCCCTTGGTGCAGCACTCCAAGCGAAGTGGAGCCATGAACGGGGTGAGGCCCCCAACCTGAGTTGCGATGCTATTGCCAGCGATCAAGTTCCGCTCAAGACTCATGTGATCGAACCCACCCGATCCTCTACCTGAATCAACTCCAAATGTTTGTTCAGCTGACGGACCCAGAGGAAATGGAGTCGGGAAATGGAGTCGGGAAATGGAGTCATAAAGGCAAAGAGATCAAGCTGAGCCATTTCCTTGGAACTGTGCCCAATGAAAAACAGAACACCCCTAGAAGGTCAGAGTTCCCACTGAATGGCGTCCGCCTTTAGGATCGAGTTGGTATCATTTCTAGCACTCTCTTGACTGAAGAGTGCGGCAAGAAAATGCCGCTCACACACGCAGAGATTTCAAACTGAAACGTACACTCTAACTACACTTGATCAGAAATCCTGCGTGCGTCTCCGAGAGCTCCGGTGAAAAGACTCTAAACACCCACTCTCAAGGGACCCTGTGCAGAGTCAACTCGGTCCCTAACTGATCGGAGATTTGTCCCTTGATCACCATTTGATCGCGACCTACGACCTGAATGCGACCCCGAGCTTCGACTTGACCGATTTGGGTTTTGACACCGAGACCGTCGCCGAAGATCGCCGTCAACTCAACATGCCCGGAGTAAATAGCGGAGCCGATCTGAGCAATGTAACTTCCATCCCGGTAGACTTGCAGTTCCACTTGGGGTTCCATCACAGCCACCCACTTACGGGTCAGTTGAGCCACCCAAGTCATCTTCCCGGGATCAATCTCAGATGACGCTTCCTCTTTAGGTTTCACCTGACTCTGCCATTTCCCAACCGCATGAACATATGTCGATTGTGCAGCACACCCCACGGACAAAGTCGGAATAAGAAGCACTAATCCAGCAATGCCCAGTCCTGAGAGTTTCTTATGAGTGCTCATCTTTGCTCCTTTCAAGGGGGTGAGTTCAACGCCATACCCTTGAATCCCGTTCCCGGAGGCAAACGGACCCAAAAACCCTGCCCAAAATCAGGAAAGAAAGCCCTAGAGGGTAAATACCCTCTCCACTCGAGTGCTCAAGCCCCCTATCCTGATCATGAATGAGGTTTATCAGTGATTTCCTCACTCCTCTTCAACTCCTTGGAGGCACACTTGATACTGGCGCAGAACAAACTCGTACGAACCGTCATGCTATGCCTTTTGTATTTTGCTCAAGGCTTTCCCTACGGATTTGTACTCTATACCCTCCTCACTATTTTCCTCGACTCCGGTTACGAACGAAGTGAAGTTGCGATCATCTCTGGTTTCGCACTACTCCCTTGGAGTTTCAAATTCATCTGGGGCCCCATGATCGACTCCTTGAGATGGCCTTCCCTAGGGATTCGTCGTCCATGGATCTTGTTTGCTCAAATGGGAATGGCTTTCACGCTACTCATCAATGAGCGCACAGGAGACCTCAGCAACCTGTCTCCCGACGGCACCATTACTGTCTCTCCTTGGCTGGTGAAATTCTTTCACAGGATTCCGGGAAGTAATATTCCTGAAGGTTCAACAGAGATGAGCACCCTTCTATTTGTCGCTGGTTTGTTTTTTGTTCATAACTGCTTCGCTTCTCTACAAGATGTTGCAACCGATGCACTCGCTGTTGATATTCTCGAAGAAAGTGAACGAGGGCGAGTCAACGGATTCATGTGGGCATCTAAGCTACTGGGTACCGCAGTGGGTACTTATGGCGGAGCAATTTTGATTGACAACTATGGGCTCAACTTCACTATTCAAGCTCTTGCTGGAATGGTGCTTGTGATTGCATTCTTCGTCCTCATGATTCGAGAGCGCGAATGTGAAAAGCGTTTCCCTTGGTCTCACGGAAGAGCGAACGACCTATCTACACCCGCACTCCGCTCTCCAATGATCGTCCTCAAAGAACTTATACGCGCCTTATCAAAATGGACTACCGGCGCCGCTGTGGGCCTGGCAATACTCACCTCATTAGCGGGCGGAATCTTTATCCCGCTGGCAGCAGATACATTTGTCAATGTTTATGAGTGGTCTTCTCTCGAATACAGCAAGCTACAAGGCAGTTATGGAGTACTCGGAGAACTGATCGGAGCCATCGGAGGAGGATTCCTCTGTGATCGATTTGGCCGCCGAAAAATGGCCATTATTGGAGGCCTCGGTATGGGCCTTGCGCTCATCCTCTTCGCATTTCAACTCAAAGGTTTCACCGAATGGTCCCCCGCGTGGATCGTTCCAGTCTTCAAGGGACTCGTGGCTTTCCAGACCGTCTCTCTCTTTAGTTTATATATGAAAATTTCATGGACGAGCGCAGCCGCAACTCAATTCACACTCTATATGGCCGTGAGTAATTTCGGCACCTACTTTGGAAACGAGATCAGCCGTATTAATTCTCTGAGTAGATTCGATCTTTTTCTCACTTCGGGCGTCTGCTCATTTATCCCGTTATTGCTGATTGTCACTTTGAAGCCAGATCAGATTAAAGAAATGGCAATAAAAGAATCTCTACCCTCTGGGGACAATAAAGAACTAGGAGAATGACCATGAAATACTGGATCACTTTTATCTTATGCTTCCTCTTCTCCGCCCCGTTGCTAGCACAGGACGACAAGGAAACTGCCTCTGAAGATTCCTTAGAAAAAAAAGTCGAAGACATCATAGGATCATTCATCGATGAGAGTGAGCCGGGTTGTGCGATATCGATTATCAAAGAGGGCGAAGTTTTACTCAGTTCCGGTTTCGGAATGTCAAATTTAGATTTCGACATTCCAAATACGGCTGAAAGTATTTTCCGAATCGCCTCCATCTCCAAGCATATAACTGCTTGCTGCATGCTACTCCTTGAGGAAGAAAAAAAAGTCAAACTCGATGCAGATGTACGGGAGTACCTTCCAGAACTTCCTGATTATGGGGAAAAGATTACGATTCGGCACCTGCTACACCACACTAGTGGCCTCAGAGAATACTCCTACCTGATGAATCTTTGTGACATTGGTGAAGATGACGGTTGGAAAAAGGAAGAAGCGTTGGAGCTGATTTTTCGGCAACAGAGCTTAGACTTTCGTCCCGGTGAGAGATTCTCTTACTGCAATACGGGCTACTTTCTTTGCAGTATTATTTGCGAGAAAGTCTCTGGGAAATCTTTACGAGAGTACGCTCACGAAAAAATATTCACTCCCTTAGAGATGAAAAACTCACACTTCCATGACGATAGTAATGAAGTGGTAAAAAAGCGATCGACGGGTTACAGCCCATTAGGTAAGGGGCGATATGAAATTTCCGAAACGGGACTCGACATGGTCGGCGACGGCGGTTTGTATACAAATGTTTTAGACTTCGGCCGCTGGACCCATGCCCTTCTCGCCGACGAGTGGAAACCCGGTCTTCTCAACAAGCTACTTCAAGACTTCACTCTTATCGATGGAACAGAGCTCGATTATAAACTCGGTCTCTCTGAATCAACTTGGATGAGTCAGCGGATCGTTTCGCATGGAGGTGCTTGGGTAGGATACAGGTCTAACTTATTGATGTTCCCTGATCAGAAAATCGCAGTAATTTGTTTTTCTAATCGAAGCAACTTCAATCCCTCAAGTGTCACTCAAAAACTGGCACAACTTGTCGTCAAGAGTCTCATTCCCAACGCAGAATCTAAGGAAGATGATTGGCCTGAACGTTCAGAAAAAGAATCCTCCAGCCCGCTCGATCCGAATTGGGATCCCACTGATTTCGTAGGCCTCTATGTTTCAGATGAATTACAAGTCAGTTGGTATCTAAAGTCCAATCCCCAACTGACCCTCACTGGTTGGGGAGCCAAAAACTACTCCATCAAGCAGACGGGCAAGGATCAACTCGGTGGCCCCCGCTGGCTTCACCTCAAGGTAAAACGTGATTCTTCGGGAAAAGTGACCGCTCTGGAATTCGGAGATGGTGTTCCAAGTGGCATCCTCTTTAAACGCTACGCATTGAATTGATCATTACTCAACAGACTTCAGGAGCACATGATGACAACATTGAGCACTCTACTACTGCTGGCACTCGGCGTAGCCGGAATCGAATCTCACTATGAACAGAATGAAACAGCGAGCACTGTCCGCGTTTTTCTCCTCGCGGGACAATCCAATATGGAGGGACACGCCGTAGTCGACCTTGTCCACGAACAACACTACAACGGTGGAAAAGGCACCTTGATTCGCCTCATGGATGATCCTGTATGGAAAACTCGACTCTCGCACCTCCGTGATAAAGAGGGTAACTGGACCTCTAGAAATGACGTTTGGGTGAGGTATCAACCTTCGAAAGGTTCTTTGAAGAAGGGACCACTTTCAATTGGATATGCTGTTCACGAAGGCAAGCACCACTTCGGACCAGAATTACAAATTGGTCACCAACTCGGTCATGCGAGTAAAGACCCTGTCTTGTTGATCAAGACTTGCTGGGGTGGGAAAAGTCTTCATGTCGATTTCAGACCCCCTTCCGCAGGAGGAACAACAGGGCCTTTCTATAAGAAAATGATCGAAGAATATCGAGAAGCGATCGACTCCGTAGAAAAAGACTTCCCGTCACTCAAAGGTAAGAAATTGGAATTGACCGGATTCTTCTGGTTTCAGGGTTGGAATGACATGAACACCGACGGTGCCCTTGAAAACTACACTCAAAATTTCATACATCTCGTGGAAGATCTTCGCGAAGAGTTCGATGCGCCGCGATTACCAGTGGTCATCGGTCAAACCGGTAACGCCGACAACTCTCAACTCCATGCAGCCCAAGCCGCAACAGAAAAGAATCGACAGCACAAGGGGAGCATCAAATATGTGCCGACTCGTCAGTTTCTTTTCAAAGCAGAAGACTCTCCCAATACTGGCCACGGGCATCATTGGTTTGGACACGCCGGAAGTTACTTCGAGGCGGGGAATTCAATGGGAGAAGCGATGATCAGGCTCCTCTCCCAAAGAAAGAAATGAAACTCATCAGATTCCGGAATTCGTGTAAGAGGCAGTTGACCACCGAGAGAAAACTACGGATGCTGGACCTCTTGGAGGATCATTGTTAAATCCAGGAGGAGACCTCGACATCGATTGGGTACTTTCGACAAGGATCAATAGGTCTGCTGTCGAAAGAAGAGCTAAGACTCTGACCGGTCGACGTTCCGTGAAAAAGGGCTGGCAGATTGGCTGGCTCGCCCACGCTATTCGCTGCATCGATTTGACGACTCTCTCGGGAGATGACACTCCCGGAACTGTCAAACGTCTAGCAGCGAAGGCGATGCGTCCCGTTCGTAGAGATATCTTGGAAGCTCATGGGCTTCCTCAGGATCTCCACTGTGGAGCCATCTGTGTCTATCACAATCTGATTGAGACTGCCGTCTCAGCGTGCAAAGACTCCCCTGTCAATGTTTGTTCTGTATCAACAGGGTTTCCGGCAGGGCAAATCCCCCATGAATTAAAATTAGAACAGATTCGTTCTTCTATCGCTGAGGGTGCACAGGAAATTGATATCGTGATTTCACGTCCACTCGTCCTTGAAGGCCGTTGGGCAGATCTTCATGAAGAAATCCGAAGCTACAGAGAAGCCTGTGGTGAAGCTGCTTGCCTAAAAACAATACTAGCGACCGGTGAGCTAGGAGATCTTCGGCAAGTCGCCAGAGCTTCTAGAGTCTGCCTGGGAGCCGGAGCAGATTTCATCAAAACATCCACTGGCAAGGAATCTGTAAATGCCACCTTGCCCGTCGCTCTCGTCATGCTTCGTGCCATTCGGGAACACCAACAACGAAGTGGATACCTCGCAGGATTCAAGCCTGCAGGAGGAATCAAGACCGCCAAAGATTCGATCTCCTTTTTGATGCTCGTCAAAGAAGAACTGGGTGTGGAATCGATGCAACCCAACAGGTTCCGTATAGGAGCCTCTTCTCTTCTTGCTGATATCGAGCGACAACTCGAATTTCATGCCACCGGGCGCTATTCAGCGACCCACCGGCATCCGATGGGATAAGTGCCATGTCCAGTGACTCCTCCAATCCTGCAACGGCCCTTGAATCACTCGATTGGGGACCCGCCCCCGAAGACGCTAAGGCGGCCCAAGCCTGGATCGAGTCCAGCGGTAAAAACCCCTGCCATTTCATCGGCGGAGAGTGGATACCATCAGAGTCTGCCGAAACCTTCGAAACGAGAAATCCGGCGAATGGTAAAGTCTTGCGTTCACTCGCTCGAGGAACCGCTGCAGATGTCGACAAAGCTGTTTCTTCTGCACGTTCAGCGTTAGAGGGTTGGCAACAGTTAGGTCCCTCCGGCAGAGCCAGGCATCTTTATTCATTAGCGAGAGGGATACAGAAAGAGAGTCGTCTCTTTGCTGTCATTGAAACTCTCGACAACGGCAAACCAATTCGTGAAACCCGGGATATTGACATCCCATTAGTAGCCAGACACTTCTACCACCATGCGGGCTGGGCAAGAGTTCTGAATGCGAGCCATCCTGAAGGAAAGCCATGGGGAGTCTGTGGGCAAATCATTCCTTGGAACTTCCCGCTCTTAATGCTGGCTTGGAAAATTGCCCCAGCTCTGGCCTGCGGAAACACAGTTGTACTGAAACCTGCTGAATGGACTTCACTGTCAGCACTTTTCTTCGCTGAGCTTTGCGAAAAATCTGGCATCCCAGCGGGTGTCGTCAACATCGTTACCGGTGCAGGCGAAACAGGAGCCGCTCTCGTCCAACATGACGATGTCGATAAAATTGCATTCACCGGATCCACTGAAGTAGGACGACTCATTAGGGAAAGTACTGCTGGATCAGGTAAAGGGCTCACTCTCGAATTGGGCGGCAAAAGTCCATATGTAGTCTTTGAAGATGCCGATCTCGACAGTGCCGTAGAAGGACTGGTCGATGCGATCTGGTTCAACCAAGGCCAAGTCTGTTGCGCGGGAAGCCGCCTGCTCGTCCAAGAATCTATCGCAACAGAATTCCATGCCAAAATTGAACACCGTATGAAACGATTGAGAGTCGGAAACCCTCTTGATAAAGCCATCGACATCGGAGCCATGGTGGATGGTGAACATTTATCGAGAGTTCAGGCGATGTGTCAAACAGCCATCGATGAAGGTCTAACATGTATTCAAACCGACTCTGACCTTCCTGCTGACGGATACTGGTTCCCCCCGACATTTTTCCCAGAAGCCCCTCTTTCTTCAGAAATAGCCACTGAGGAAATTTTTGGCCCCGTTCTCGTATCCACCACCTTCAGAACTCCAGCGGAAGCGGTGAAAATCGCCAATCACACCCGATATGGACTCGCCGCCAGTGTCTGGAGTCAGGACCTCGATACAGCTCTCGATATCGCACGGAAAATCAAAGCAGGAACCGTTTGGGTCAATGGAACCAATATGTTCGATGCCTCTAGCGGATTTGGAGGCATGAAGGAATCTGGCTTCGGTCGCGAAGGAGGTCGCGAGGGACTCCGAGCCTATCTCCGTCCCAGTTCATCGAAAACAAACACTTCAACCCGACCCACCCGCTCGCAAGATCTGAAGGCCGTGGAAGGTCTCAGTCTCGATCGCACCGCAAAGTTAACCATCGGCGGTAAACAAGTTCGACCTGACGGAGGCAGTTCCTATGCAGTACAAGCCCCCGATGGCAAGACTGTAGGACTGGCTTCATTAGCAAATCGTAAAGATGTCAGAAATGCCGTAGAAGCCTGTAATAAAAGTTCATGGGCCAACATGAATGGCCATGGCAGAGCTCAGGTTCTTTGGTTTATTGCAGAAAACATGGAACCTGGAAGAGACGAATTTGTTCGAGTCCTTGCTGAAATGACGGGAAAAAGCGAACAAGAAGCGACAAGCGAATTTGAATCCGCAGTTGAGACTTGGACTTGGTGGGCATCATGGGCTGACAAACATGACGGCTTGGTTCATGACACACCTTGGAGAGGTCTCGTCTTGGCGGTCCATGAGCCGTTTGGTAATGCTGCTGTCATTTGCCCCGACGAACACCCTCTTCTCGCTTTCGTTTCTCTTTGCGCGCCATTACTCGCCGCAGGTAACAACGTAGTAGCGATACCATCCGAGAAATCTTTGGCAGCTGTCGAGATGTGTCGGATCATTGAACATTCCGACTTACCCGCAGGCGCACTCAATCTTTTAACGGGAAAATCATCTGAATTAGGTCCTGTCCTCGCTTCACATGACGACGTCGACCTGATCTGGTCATTTGTCGATCCAGAGCTCACCCGATCGATCGAAGAATCCGCATCGGGGAATATGAAAGTTTGCTGGACTCCGGATTCTCCTACCGACAATTCGCCAGAAATGCTGGATAGAGCCGTTCAGGTGAAGAATATCTGGCTTCCTCACGGAATTTAGATCCCTAAGAGAAACTCTCGAATTCCCTGTCTTGGACAGAATTCGCCGCATATCGGAAACTCAATATAGAGAGGGAATCCTTCTCTGGGAGTTTGAACAGCGGTAAGGGGTTTCATATGAAACAGAATTCTGAACAGAAGAAGCAACCCGGTCTTTCTTTTCCGTCCAAGGGAGAGAAAGAATCTGTAGAACTTCCTGAACCTGACTTCATTCCAAGCGTAGGAATCATCTATGAAAATGATGCGTGGCTAAAGCCTCTCTTTAGCGCTTTAACTCAAGCGGGTATTACCCATGAGGGTATCGATGTCCGCAAGCACGGATTTGACCTCCGTGCTTCTCAACATCACACTCTCTACTTGAACAGGGTATCTCCCTCGTCATACATGCGCGGAAATGCTGGAGCGATCTCTCACGCACACGCACTTCTAGCAACACTAGAATCTTCCGGCTCACTTGTCGTCAATGGATCTCGCTCATTCCATATGGAAACAAGCAAAGTATCCCAACAACTCCTCATGAATGAACTGGGCGTCTTAACTCCAGAGACTCATGCCGTCAGCAGTGCTGCTGCAGTTCTGGAAATGATCGACCAATTTAAGTTCCCACTCATATTGAAGCCTGACACTGGTGGCAGTGGAGCACTCATTAGGCGCATTGAGAATAAAGAACATTTACTGGCATTGATCGATGATCCAGAAGTATTCCCACCAGGCCATCTCATGTTGCTCCAGGAAGTAATTCAATCTTCCGATGGAACCATTTCAAGAGTTGAGTTTGTCGATGGAGAGTTCCTGCTCGCGATGAAGGTCAATCCGATGAACACATTCAACCTTTGCCCCGCTGAAGGATGCCCCAGAAATCCCATTGAAACGGGAGTTCAGGCAGATGCTCATTTCGAGGCGTGGCCGGATGTCCCCCATGATGCTGTAGCCCAAGCTCGAGAAATCTTGCGTGCTGCACGATTGGATATTGGCGGAGTGGAATGGATGGATACTTCGGATGGCCGTCGAGTCTTCATCGATATCAATGCTACGAGCGTCTATCGCAAAGACATCCAGCAAGCTCTTGGAGTCGATGGTTTCGGCGTTGTCTGTAACTACCTCAGTCGTGAACTTGCGAAAGAAGCCGCAAAATGTGAATCCAGACTCTATCGGAGATATCGATGAGTAAATCCTACGATCACATCATCGTAGGCGGAGGAATCATGGGAGCATCTCTTGCTCTCCAACTGACTGCCGAAAGCGATTCAAAAGTCCTCCTCATTGAAAAGTCATTCCCGGGAGCAGGCTCCACCGGGAAATCAGGAGCCATCCTGCGCCAACACTATTCACATCCCGTTACCATAGCGATGGCTCGAGAGGGTCTTCAGTGGTATTCCGAGTTTGAAGATCGCTTCCAGCGTTCGATTTCATTCCACCGTCCCGGAATGGCGTTTATCTGCAAGGAAGCAGACAGAGATAATCTCGAACGAAATGTGAAACTTCAGAGGGGCTTGGGAGTAGATACCCAAGTCATCGATGGTGCGATATTGAGAGAACTTGAACCGAACGGAAACTTCGCCCCTGACGAATGTGCCGCTTGGGAATCGGAAGCCGGCAATGTAAATCCAGTACAAGCCGTGAATGAAATACTTTCCGTCGCCATCTCGCAAGGTACAGACGTCATTCTGGGTCAGCGAGTGACTTCATTTTTGAAAGCGAATGAGATTGTTTCCGGAGTCATTCTCGACGACGGTCAAAAAATAAATGCGGGCATGGTCGTCATCTGTGCAGGGCCATGGACTGGAAAATTTCTATCTGACGCAGGAATAAAACTACCGCTCCAAGCTCTTCGGCCTGAACAAGCATTTTTTGAACCGCCACCCGGCTCTACCGAACGCAGACTGATATACGGCGACCTTACCCATGGCCTCTATTGGAAACCCGAATTGGCAGGTTGGACACGTGTAGGCTTCCTTGATATGAACGAAGATGCCATCGTGGACGATCCGGATCACTATGACGAAGGTGTCTCAGGGAAATTCATACAGGAATGCCGCGACAGGCTTTCATTGAGGCTTCCCCATTATGCAAAGGCTGCCTCATGGGGAGGAGTCGGTGCACTCTACACAGTGACACCAGATGCCCATCCCGTGATTGGACCCGTTCCTGGATTGTCAGGAGCTTGGGTCATGAGTGGATTCAGTGGTCATGGCTTCAAATTGGCTCCTGCAGTATCACGTGGAGTCGCCTCTATTTTAGGAGAGGCCAAACCTGGGTCTTTTGATCCCAACTTCTTTTGTCCTCAAAGATTCCAAAGAGGTGAAGCCATCGAAGTTCGATATGGTTACGGAATACTGGGCTGACATACCTCTACCGGGTGATAACATCCGGCATGAAAAATAATACAATCATTCCAGCGTCAGTCCTTCTCTTGGCAGGGCTGTTTCTTTTTGCCCAAAATTCATGGGCTTCCGATGTGTCCCGTCCAGAATTACCCAATATCGTGATCGTCTTTACCGATGATCAAGGATGGGGTGATCTGTCGTGTTATGGATCCAAAGATATCCCGACGCCCCACATTGATCGCCTCGCAAATGAAGGAATGCGATTCACTGACTTCTACACAAGTCAGCCGGTCTGCTCTGCAGCCAGAGCCTCTTTACTGACAGGTTGCTACTCCAACAGAGTCGGGATCTCAGGCGCACTCGTCCCCTCCTCTAAAATAGGACTTCACCCAGAAGAACTCACTATTGCAGAAGTCGTCAAACCTTTGGGCTACGCCACAGCGTGTTACGGGAAATGGCATCTGGGGCACCACCCAGAATTCCTTCCTACAGCCCAAGGGTTCGATGAATATTGTGGCATCCCCTACAGCAATGATATGTGGCCTGGACACCCAGAGTCTCCCAAGGCTTGGCCTCCACTCCCATGGTATGAACAGGAAAAACCCGCGAGGATTATTGAAGACCTCGACGATCAGGAAACCATTACGTCGGAGTTAACTCGAAGAGCAGTAGACTTTATCGATCGTAATGCTGACGGCCCATTCCTGCTCTACGTTCCCCATTCCATGCCACATGTCCCACTTGCTACCCATCCACGATTTCGACAGACCACAAAATTCGGACCTTATGGTGACGTCATCCGAGAAATAGATGATTCGGTGGGTCAGATCGTTGCCGCTTTGGAAAAAAATAACATCCTCGATAACACACTGGTGATTTTCACGAGTGATAACGGGCCATGGCTGTCCTATGGAGATCATGCCGGAACAACCGGAGGACTAAGGGAAGGGAAAGGAACCACTTTTGAAGGTGGTGTCCGAGTTCCTTTTGTAGCAAGGTTCCCCGGGGTCATCCCCGCCGGAAAAGAATGCAGCACACCCTGCATGACTATTGATATTCTTCCAACTCTAGTCGAACTCACAGGAGGAACCTCTCCCGATAAAGAGATCGATGGTGTCAGTATTCTTCCGCAACTTCGAGGCGACGTGGCAGCAGCGCCCCCTCACAAGGCTCTCTACTTTTGGTATCACCGGGGAGACCTTGAGGCGATGCGAATGGGTCGGTGGAAACTTCATTTCCCACACAACTACAGATCGCTGGAAGGTAGACCTCCAGGGAATAATGGTATTCCTGCGAAGTATAACTACAAGATGAGAACAGAGTTGGCACTCTTCGATCTGGAATCAGACCCTCATGAAACAAAAAATCTCAGTGAAACAAATGCGGGAGTCGCTGTCGAAATGATGGGACTCGCTATTGGCATACGTCAAAAACTCGGAGATCGCCTTGGAAAGATAGAAGGAACAGATGTTCGGGAACCTGGGAAATTAGTCTCGGACAAATAAGCATATAAAAAATGATCCGCGGTGAAGAGAACTTCACCGCGGATCATCATTAGCATCCAGCTCTCTGATCAGAACGAAGCAGGTCTTGGAGTAGCTTCGGTGCCGACAGGAACTCTCTTGAGCACAAACTTTTGCTCAAAGTCAACGACGCTATCCTGGCTGGTGATATCTTCACCTTCCCACCAAGCCCATTCAAAATCGACCTTGATCGTCTTTGAATCAATCAACAGCATCTTGTTGATGGTGCTCACCACAGCACCGTTTCCATACTCAGAATCCAAAACTCTCAACTGACAGGGAGTCCCGTTTCTTTCGGTGTATGGCGAAATGAAACCATTACAGACCAATCCATTGGATCCAATTTCTGTGTATGAGATACGACACTTGTCGACATCATAATAGAAAGTCTGAATCGAACTGTCTTTGAGGATTTCATCTTTGAACTTTTTGGTTTCGACGACAAGACATGTTTCGTTAGCAGCCCAGAATCCACTTTGCTCAACACGGAGACGATCTCCAGCAGAGGTAAAGTTCTCTGACTGCCAATCACTGGCAAGAGCGACGAATGGCCCCAAAGCTTCCTTTAGTGGATTCGCTTTGATACCTGTCACGTTCCACAACTGATTCAATGGGTTTCCACTAGCACTGATCTCGCTAACAACCACATTAAAGTTTCCGTTATTAATCGTTCTTTCAATCAAAACATTGGAACCGTTCACACCCTGTTCCTTATTTTGACCAATCCAACGGCATGTATTACCAACGACAGCCTCTAGATACTCGTCGAAGATGGAGACTGTTTCACCAGCAACAAAGTACCCATGCGACTCGAGACGATTCTTTATGGCGTTCCATTGGATAAAGTATGTACCACTACTGATGATTTCATCAGTGAGAGTTACTGTTTCCGCAGTTCCAAACAAGCCACCAGTACTAAAGTCTCGCCTGTAATTCACTGTCGCCTTGACAGGAGTTCCTGCAGAAAAACCTGAAAGGTCTTCGCTCAAAGCGTATTCGAAGTTCCACTTACCCACCAAGTTGTTCATGACTTGATTGGCAGCAGCCTGGTCAAGAACCTGCTCAGCCTTCTCATCGGCGACGACATCTTCTACAAAAGAAGTACGCGTCTGAGTCACAATACTTCCTGGTTGTGCCATCACTGTCGCGCCCATCAGGACTACAACAATCACAACGATGAACTGGTATCGCAATTCTCCCATGGTTCCCCCTTTTCATTCTCGACCGAAGGCCTGAAGAAACCCCTTCAGGCCCAATCCCTTATTCCCTATGGAGGAAAATACACAATTCTCGTCTTAGATAGCAACTACAGAATCTGGGGAAGGACGTCTTGGGGGGGAGAAACCTTAAGTTTTGAGGCAAGCCTTTACACAGGATTCGCCGAATAGCGTTCTTGCAGAGGGGTATTGAAGAAGAAACAGACTGGGCTCTATCAGTTCCAATTCAGCAACCAATGGTCGGCCTGTTTCATCCCTGACGGTATCTACTCTTCCGTAAAGGATCTCACCCGGAGCACATGCCATGGCAAGATTTCCAAGTTGTCGGTCTTCTGGCAATACTGTTCCTCCGATTTCAACACTTTCTTCTTGGCCGACAAATCGTGGTGATTTCACAACACAATGACTCCAAACTCCCCCAATAAATACATTGGCTCGTTCTCCGCCATCATCTACAGATTTCATATAGGGCTGAAGAAGCCAATCTCTCTGAGCCCCTTCTTTTTCAATAAAATTGTGTGCGTCATCCGAATCTGCTTTGTCAAAGAAATAGGTCAACCAAGAACCCGCGGAAACGGCGGGCTTCAATACAAATCTTGACTCAGAAAGCTCTCCAAAATTTGATTCAAGAAGCGTGTCTAATTGAGCATGCGGTTGATCTCCCGAGACAACACGTGTGGGCACAATTGGGACACCTGCCTTTTCCAACTCAAGAAGATATCCCTTGTGGATATTCCAACGCACGACCTCAGGGTCATTAAAGATACGAGTTGTTGATTTCGTCTTATTCAACCACTCTCGAAACTCTTGTTCTTTCCATGGGTAATTCCAGCACGACCTTAAAACAACGATGTCATATTTTGAAAGATCTTGATCAGGGTCATCCCAAGCCACTAACTCAGCCTTCGCTCCAGCCGCCCTTATGGCTTCCAGCTGAATATCTTCATCGGCATCCAGCTCTGGTAGATTTTGACATGTAACAAGACCTATTTCAGGCATGACTGCCCTCCAATGCTTGGTCAATGTCATCCACCAAATCTTCCAGATCTTCAACTCCGCAGGCGACTCGTATCAGCCCCTCGGTCACGCCATATCTTTCTCTCACTTCTGGCGACACACTTGCGTGAGATGAAGCCGCGGGGCGAACGATTAATGTCTCGACCCCTCCCAAACTTGGCGCATTCGCCATAAAGCGTGTCGAAGCACAAACCCGCTGTGCTGTTTCAGCGTCACCTTCGATCTCCATTGAGAGAACCCCTCCTCCTCTACCATCCATGTATTCAAGGCAATGCGCATGATCCGGATGACTTTCTAAGGAAGGGTAATTCACTGCTTTCACCCTCGGATGCGTAGAGAGATACCGGGCGAGACCCAGAGCATTTTCACACTGCCGTTCAACTCGTAATCCCAGAGTTCGTAGTCCCCGGTATAGAAGGAATCCGGCATGAGCGTCGAGATGGCCGCCGAGATAGTTGAGGCACAGTCGAACTTTTTCAATATTCTTTCGGTTTCCAGCCACTAAACCTGCAGCGATATCTCCATGCCCATTCAATCCCTTCGTCGCGGAATGAACCTCAAGGTCAAATCCGACTGAAGCCGGTCTAAACAAAATTGGAGTCGCAAAGGTCGCGTCAATAATGGTAAAGAGACCATGCTTACGGGCCCATTCGATGAGTTTCGAAAAATCTGCAACGCGACAAATGGGGTTGGTGATGGCTTCGCAATAAAGAACTTTTGCTCCCTCTGGTGGAGTTCCCCATGAAGCCGGGTCCATTCCATCAAATCGCTCAATGCGGACTCCTCTTCGAGGAAGATCCTCCGAGATGAAAGCTTCTGTCCCGCCATAAAGTCGATTCTCTGCAAGAAGTACATCGCCTTGTTCTAGATTCGCTAATAAGGCACTGGTAATCGCAGCCATTCCACTGGAAGTCACCAGCGCAGACTCGGTCTCACAAATCAGGGATAACTTGTCATGCAAAAGGTCGTGGCCTGGAGTATTCGACATGCGGATGTATTTGCCGTCGTGGTATCCACCCTCTTCATTTTGCTCATAGGTGGCACTCTGAAAAATAGGGGGAACAACCGATCCCAATATTCTTGGGTTGGGATCTCCACCATGAACTAATTTCGTCTGATCACCCTTCATCAACCCTCCTCATCTGTACCGAATGGTGCCTGTCAAAAGCTTCACTATCTACCCTCAGCCGAGCCTGTCTCGGAAATAATATCATGAGGATAAATCTCAACCGTCGGAGTGTTAGAAAGTGAATCCGCCTGGTACTCGGGCGAATGCCTTCGTGTACGAAACGCGTGTGGTTTCCAGGCCTGCTGAGCACTGAGCACTGGGAACACATCCGTCGCAAGATCTTCCCTGATAAAGAATGCGTTTGTTCCTGTGGCCTCGACATGAATCAGGCGATAACCCTTACTCATGCCCAGAATTGCCACCGCTTGCAGGCTCGCTCCGTGATGCCAACCTCTAAAGTGGCTGCGATAGGGATCGTGAAGCTGATCAGAAGAATCCCATGGGATCGTGAGAGACACCTCGGGGCCAAAGGAAGCATTCACCTCCATCACCACCACTCGAGGCGAAATTCTACCGATCGACTTCCACAACCAATAATCCCAGCCATCCACATCGATCGATAAGACATCGGGCTCGACGCCACCGAGTAGGCTTCCTAACAAATGATCCACAGTGTCCGGTCGTACAGATTCGTGCATGACTCGCACTCGCTCAGCAGCCCCTTTTGTCGAATAAAAGTCTTGGGCCGCCCGCACCTCTGATTTCGATGCATCCAGCAACAACCCACTCCACCCAAACTCGGTCAGCAGCAGAGCGGAATTACTTTCGATTCCACTCCCACACCCGATTTCCAGAAGGAATCGACTCCTGACTCCAACTTCTGAAAGGATCTTGAGGAGGCAGCCATCTTCACCATTTTGTGAATATCTACCCGCCTCATACTCGCGGAGGTCTCCTCGGACTCCTTTTTCATGCTCAGGGGCATGGAGTGCAGCATGCTCTCGCTGGAGAGCACGGGAGAGATCATGCTCTAGACCTTCCACCCGAGATCTCAAGGATCTCAGATCCGGGTGACCCAACCCCCTGCGGAGGGCTCGTCCCACGGTAGATATTTGGTCCCGGACCCATCTCCAACCCCGCATTTGACTCTCTCTCTTATCATTAACCCGAGGAACTTCGTCTGAGAGCCCCGTCTTGCTTGACTTGATGCTGGCCTGAAACGATCCTCATTCATAGATCTTGGAGGTTCTTGAACCATGGTCAAGGAACTGGCAACAAAGTACGAACCACAAAATGTCGAAACAGCCATCACTGATCGCTGGAGGCAACGAGATGCCTTCAAAGCGGTCCCAGATGAACGTGACGACCGATATGTCATCATGATGCCCCTGCCCAATGTGACAGGTGCACTTCATATGGGTCATGCCATGGATAATGTCATGCAAGACCTGCTGACACGATGGCACCGAATGCAAGGTGACAACACCCTCTGGATGGCTGGAACCGACCATGCCGGAATCGCAACCCAGGCGGTCGTCGAAAAAAGGCTTCTCGAACTCGAGGGAAAGACTCGTCACGATCTCGGACGGGAAGGCCTCGTCGACAGAATCTGGCAATGGAAAAATCAGTACCAAAAACGCATCGTTTCACAACAGGTGGCGATGGGCTGTTCCTGCGATTGGGACCGCCAACGTTTTACTATGGATCCCGTTTGCGCTAGGGCTGTCACATGGACCTTCTTTCGAATGTTCAAGGATGGTTTGATCTTCCAAGGTGATCGAATGGTGAATTGGGATTGTCACCTTCAGACTGCGGTTGCCGATGATGAGATCGAACACAAATCCGTGGATGGTCACTTTTGGCATCTGAGATACCCGGTGATAGATCCCAGCTCTGATGAACCGACACATGTTATCGTCGCCACCACTCGCCCTGAGACGATGCTGGGTGATACTGCAGTTGCTGTCCATCCTTCCCCGAGACAAGTACTCGAAGAAAGACTGGAGCAGGCTCAGGAAAGACTTTCTGAAGCCACCGATAAAACGAGAGAAGATTGCCAATCCGAGGTCCAGCGCCTCGAGAAGAGAATCATCGAAGTTCTCCCCCACCTAGAGAAACTCGCTGAGATGGCAAAGACTGGCCGAAATTTGCTTCTTCCCATTCAAGACAGGGAAATCCCGCTGATTGCAGATACATGGGCCAAACCAGAATTAGGCTCCGGCTGTGTGAAAATCACACCGGCCCACGACCCTAACGATTACGAAGTCTGGCAACGTCATAAGGATCGGGTTGCCGCCATCAATCTCCTGAATCCTGACGGTACTTTTAATGCCAATGCTGGCCCCTGTCAGGGCCTTGACCGTTTCGATGCCCGCAAGCAAGTCGTCGCTACTTTTGAAAAGTTGGGGCTTCTCGATCACATCGAGGATCGAAAAATAGAAGTAGGTCATTCGGACAGATCGAAAACTCCCGTAGAGCCATTCCTATCTCTCCAATGGTTTGTCCATATGGCAGATGTCGAAGGCGGCGTCGTTTGTGGCCGAGGCTTGGACCATGAATTCAAAACACCCGGCTTAGCACAGGCGGCCATCGATGCTGCTACGGGTTGGGAATCTCCCACCGGAAAAGGCGTTAGTTTCCATCCAGATCCCGAGCGATACAAAAACACCTATGTAAACTGGCTTGCAGAAAAAAGAGACTGGTGTATCTCCCGTCAACTTTGGTGGGGACACCGAATTCCGATTTGGTCCATTGAACTCGATTCAGCTCCCAAACTGGGAGAAGCCATCTCGCAATTACTGGCTGCTCATCCCGATGTCCTGTGTGCCCGAATCCAATTCCAAGATGGCTCCAGTAAAATTGTCTCACTCGAATCGGAAATGCCTGAAACAGGAGGCCGCCTTCTGGTCTGTCTTCAGGATCCTGCCGAGCATGAAAAGATTGCTCAAGGATTAGAGGCTATAGGCTTCGAGCAAGACCCGGATGTTCTGGATACTTGGTTCTCTAGCGCGCTATGGCCTCACTCCACATTAGGTTGGCCCGAGCCTTCAAGTGCCGTTGTTGACGAAGGACAAAGATCACTCGCAGCTCAAGGCACAGAGCAAGCCCCCCTCGACTACTACTTCCCAGGGTCATGCCTCGTTACAGGTAGAGATATCATCACGCTTTGGGTGGCAAGAATGGTCATCATGGGTCTCTACAACCTAGGGGATATGCCCTTTACGGATGTATTCCTTCACGCCAACATCCTTGACGGCAAGGGTGAAAGAATGAGTAAGTCCAAAGGGAATGGAATAGACCCTGTGGATATCATCGAGCGCTATGGCACGGACGCTATGCGTTACGTCCTGTGTGAAATGCAAACGGGCACCCAAGACATCCGCCTTCCTGTACAAGCCATCAGTCCCTTCACCGGAGATACTATTGACTTGGCTACAGCGAAGCATGGACAGAACATATTTACTTACCTGTGCCCGGAAAGCGGCAAAGAGTTTGACGTCCTCGGAACCATTGAAGGTGTACCTGCCGCCAAACTGGTCAGCGACCGTTTCGATGTAGGCCGTAATTTCTGCAACAAGTTGTGGAATGCTGCAAGATTTGCACTGCTCAATCTTGAAGGCTACGAATTTGATCCCTCTCGAGCGGACAGACTTCAAACTGAAGATCGTTGGATTCTGAGTCGCATGACATCCGCTTGTGAAGATGTTCACGCGCAACTATCGACCTACAATCCAGCTGCTGCTATTGGTATCGCCCGTGAATTTTTCTGGGGTGATTTGTGTGATTGGTACTTAGAGGCCATCAAACCTCGCTTGAAAGAAGGCGGAGATGATGCGGGCACTGCACAACAGGTATTAGCGACCTGTCTTGATCAGGTGCTCAGACTTCTTCACCCCTTCGTACCCTTCATCACTGAAGAGTTATGGGGCAGTCTTCGGGAAATCGCGCCGCAAAGAGGGATTGATTCACCGATAGAGGATTCGGAGCTCTTATGCCTCGCAAAGTGGCCAAATCCAGACTCCAAATGGCAAGACAGTCAACTTGAAAACTCCTTCCACCTCAGCCAGGAGTTGATCCGTACCTTGAGGGACATTCGAGCACGGCATAATGTTCCACCTCGACAGCCACTGGAAGTTCGCATCAAAACAAGTGGGGAAACCGCTCGATCCTATCTTGATCTCGAAAATCTCATTCTTCACCTAGGTGCTCTTTCCAGTCTCTCAGTAGGGCCTGATCAAGAGCGCACTATCGATAGCGCCGCTTCAGTAACCGTCGATTCCGAAATCTTTGTTCCTGGCGTCATCGACCTTGAGAAAGAAAAAGAACGCCTTTCAGGTCAAATGGAGAAAACAGAAAAGCGACTAGAAGGATCGAAGAAAAAGCTGTTAAACGAAAACTTCGTCAATCGGGCCGCTCCCGAAGTCGTGGAGAGAGAACGAAGTCTTGTGAAGGATTTAGAAAAAGAATTGGTTTCGATTCAGACCAATTTGGATGCTCTCAACTCATAGTCCTCATAAAAAATAGCCCGCGGAGATAACTCTCCGCGGGCTATTTTTTTCTGCACAGTTCTATTCCAAACTAATTTTCAGTTCATTACTTAGGTGCATGGGCTCTACCAAATTCACTCTACTTACGATATCGATTCGGTATTCCAGCGATAAACGACATACTGAACTCCCGCTGGAGATTCCATGTCTCTTTAATACGCTCTTCCTTGATTTTTTTTCGTCACAAAAAATTCGAGCGAGATCTTTCCCTCGTCTTTGATTTCCAGATCAACTTCAACCAGGATCTGACCGAATCCGTCATCCCCTCACTCTTCAACGTTCGAGCGCACTACTTCAAGAGTTTGCGTACGGGTAATGGAATGTCATCAAGACTATTCGAGCGGGAAGTATCAAACTGATAGGAATAGGTAAAAGCGATATGCTCGACACCATCGGAAAACGCCGCATTTCCTTTGGCAGTTTTCCCATGCTCATTACGCCTCCCTATCAATACCGTCAATACGAGGGTAGTAGGAAGATCGGTCTCCTTATTGAATACGAGTTCTAAACTGCTTTGGGCCTGAGTCTTGTCCACACTGGACATGAATTTACTTATCGTTCAGCCTAATCCACCAATACAGCCTGAATTTTTAACACCAGTGAATGCTTCCACAGCGACCTTTGATCCCATGTCGATACGGATTCTGTCGTATTCCAACTTCGCCGGCTCGTCTTCCACCACCACTGAAGTTCCTTTTTCACCACCAATTGGATCAGAAAAGTCCGGATGATCGAGTTCTATCTCCTCCGTTTTCGGGGGGGAAACCCAGCGAACTGACCCCGCTCTTGTGGATTTAAGAAGAAGCTCTAATGGATCTTTAACCAAAAATGAAAACTTTTTCCCAATGGGGTTAGAAGTCATTGGAATCCAAGTGGCATTAACTCTCATCGCCCCTTTTCCATTTCGAGAGTGACGATAAAGTTCTAATTCAGATACATGAGTTAAATCACCCCGAACTTTACAGTCATATTCCTCATATACCTGATGTAACCAAACTTCATGATTGCCCTTATTTGACAATCCACCTTTTGCAAATACGTTCATGGCGAAACCTGCCTGACCTGCAATCTCACGCATTTCTTTCTCAATACGTTTTAGTGATTCTTTAACATTTGGAATCTTGGATCTGGGAGATTTTGGCTTTGGGTCCTTCGCATCTTCACGATCATCAATGAGCACATTCTTGCTGGAATTAACGGCATTCTTTTCAAAAGAATGCGCCGCCCTTAACGCATCGTCGCCAACAAGAATTGCGACGAGTCCGACAAGGGCGATGGTTTTCATTGAAATACTCGAAATTCCGATCATCACCGATCCTCCTTACTCCACATTTTTACCCGCTGACAAGCTCTCGCTTCATATCAATACTCCGGGACATTTCCATGTATCGATAAGTAGTTTTCCACCATATTTTGAGACACAGGCAATGTGAGTTTATATCCTTGAACTTCAGGCAAAAAGACTTAATCAGCGATAACGCAACACATGCGATGGAAGAAGCAGGCGAATGCGAAATTTGGTTATTATCTTCATCATGAGCTCAATCCTCCTCAACTATAATGAAGTCATGGCTCAGGGCACTGGATCAATAACTCTGACCCCATTATCCACCTATAATTCAGGTGTTTTCGAGGGAAGTGCGTCAGAAATTGTCGCTCACGATCCCCAGAGTAGTCGTGTCTTTGTCACGAATGCAGCGGCTGGAGGGTTTGATATTCTTCAAATGTCCCAGACAGGGCAATTGGGATTAGTAACGACCATCGCGACTTCTCGTCCTCCGACACACCTCAGAATCTGGAATGACGGCACCAATAGCCATGTCGTTGCTGCCATTCCCTCCCTTCCCATAACAAATCCAGGCACGGTTCAGGTGTTTTCGACCTCAGGCGTCCTACAGGCCGTATACAGCGTTGGAGCACTTCCAGACATGCTGTATATCACTTCGGACGGTAAAGCTCTAACAGCAAACGAGGGACAACCTTTAGGAAATACAAACCCAAGAGGTTCCGTCTCGATCGTGCACCTCGCAACCGGAGTTGTCGAACATGTCAGCCTTACAGTCTTCGACGGTCAAGAAACGGCTTTACGCCAAGCTGGAATTAGAATCTTTCCGGGCTTTTCTGCAAGCGTAGATCTCGAACCTGAATACGTGGCTGTTTCAGAAGACCTGACGACTGCGTATGCGATTTGCCAAGAACAAAATTGTGTCGTGACTATCGACATTGCTACCGCAACGGCCACAGCAATAAACACTCTCGGAACTAAAGATCATTCACTTCCGGGTAATCGCCTCGATGCCAGCGACTCTGACGGTGGAGTCAACATCGCCAACTGGCCAGTTCATGGACTATTTCAGCCAGATAGCGCTGTTTGCTTCAATGTTGCTGGCCAAGACTTCCTTCTTACAGCGAATGAAGGAGGGGCAAGAAACGAAGATGCTCGCGCGAGAAGCCTACAACTGGATCCCGGTGCATTTCCTAATGCAGGGTTCATTCAGGGCAATGCACGCATGGGAAGACTTTTTGTTTCAACCATCGATGGAGATGTAGACGGCGATGGAGACTTTGACAGTCTCTATTCATACGGCACGCGTTCATTTTCAATCTTTAATATGTCGGCGGGTACACAGCTCGTCTATGACAGTGGAGATCAATTCGCAACAGTGACTGCCCAAGCTCAGCCTTTCAACTTCAACAGTAATAGCACCTCAAACAACAGTGACGACACTCGCTCGGATAACAAAGGCTGTGAACCGGAAGCCGCCACAATCGCCAAGATAGGTGAACGAATCATTGCATTCATCGGTTTAGAGAGGCAAGGCGGCATCATGCTTTACGATGTCACCGACCCCCCTAATTCATTCTTCCTCAGTTACTTCAGTAACAGAAATTTCAATGCCAATATTGAATCCCCTGCAGCGGGTGACCTTGCAGTCGAATCAATCGTATATGTAGAACCGACTGACAATGCTTTGGGGTTACCCTTGATTGTTACCGGCAATGAAATAAGCGGAACGACATCCGTTTACATCGTCTCACTTCCGCAACCTCCCGTAGATTGCAATAACAACAGTATCCCAGACTCGGAAGATCTCAGTTCTGGAACCTCTACTGATTGCAATTCGGATGGGATTCCCGACGAATGCACACTTACAGGTAATGACTGTGATCAAAACTTGCAACCCGATGATTGTCAGCCAGATTTTGATGTTGACGGAGTACCGAATCCCTGTGACAACGACGATGACGCCGATGGAGTTAATGACATTGACGACTTGAATCCATTGGACTCCACAATTTGCCGAGATGTCGACAACGATGGCTGCGACGACTGCTCTTCCGGGTTCGACTCCCCCAGCAACGACGGGCTCGACACCGATGCAGACGGAATCTGCGATCTGAGCGACTCCGACGACGATGGCGATGGAGTCCCGGATGCGTCAGACAGTTCCAGCACAAATCCATTTATCTGTTCCGATATCGACTTTGACGGCTGTGACGACTGTTCAAGTGGAACATTCGACACCGCTAATGACGGAACTGACACCGACAATGATGGTATTTGCGATAATGGCGATGGCGACCTGGATGGAGATGGCATCGAAAATGAATGCGATCTCGATCAAACACCTGGCTCAGATTGTAATGGCAACAACAGAGTCGATAGTTGCGATATCAATGACGCTACCAGTCAAGACTGTGACGAAAACGGGGTACCGGACGATTGTGAAATCTCCGGAAATGCAGCACTCGATTGCGACAATAATGGAGAGTTGGATTCCTGTCAGTTGACCGCAGGGACTTCAAATGATTGCAATGGAAATACAGTTCTCGACAGTTGTGAAATAGCTTCTGGTACAGCGGACTGTAATAGCGATTTCATTCCTGACGATTGCCAAATCGACTGCGACGGAAATAGTATCCCAGATGACTGTGATCTCTCCTCAGGATCAGGTGTTGACTGTAACAGTAACGGTGTCCCCGACTCCTGTGATATCAGTGGAGCCATCAGTTCTGACTGCGATATCGATGGAGTCCTCGACGAATGCCAAATCACAGCAAACCCGAACCTTGATTGTGACCTCGATGGCGTTCTCCAGGTCTGTGAAACCGATACCGACAGTGACGGTGTCGAAGACGACTGTGACACCGACGACGATAACGATAACGTCTTAGACATCGACGACACCGCTCCACTCAATAACACGATTTGCCGAGACGCTGACGGCGACGGTTGCGACGACTGCTCCAGCGGAACAGATGACTCCGCGAACGACGGCTTCGACTTCGACGGAGATGGGCTCTGTGACAATGGTGACTCCGACGACGATAACGACGGGGTCCTCGACAATGGTGACAGCGATGACAACAACGCAAATATCTGCTCTGACACCGATGGTGACAACTGTGACGACTGTTCATCCGGAAGTTTTAATCCCGCCAACGACGGCTTTGACTTTGATGGTGACGGCATTTGTGACTTCGGTGATACAGACGATGACAACGATGGTGCTCTCGACAATAACGACAGCGATGACAACAACGCTAATATCTGCTCCGATATCGATGCTGACGGTTGTGACGACTGCTCTTCAGGTAGCTTCAATCCAGCCAATGATGGTTTGGACTTCGACGGTGACGGCGCCTGCGATCTCGGCGACACTGACGACGATAACGATGGGGTCCTCGACGATAGTGACAGTGATAACAACAACGCAAATATCTGCTCTGACACCGATGGTGACAACTGTGACGACTGCGCCTCCGGAAGCTTCGATCCTGCCAATGACGGTTTCGACTTCGATGGTGACGGCATTTGTGATTTAGGTGACACCGACGACGACAATGACGGAGCACTCGACGACGTTGACAGTGATGATAACAACACGAACATCTGCTCCGACACCGATGGTGACGGCTGTGATGACTGCTCCAGTGGAAGTTTCAGCCCCAGCAACGATGGCTTTGACTTTGACGGTGACGGTATCTGTGACTTTGGAGATACCGACGATGACAATGATGGCGCACTCGATCGATCAGACAGTGACGACAATAACTCAAATGTATGCTCCGACACCGACATGGATGGCTGCGACGACTGCTCTGGTGGAAGTTATGATCCTAGCAACGACGGATTAGATTTCGACAGTGATGGTATCTGCGATCTTAGTGATTCTGATGTCGACGGCGATGGAATCCCAAACGTCTGCGACGTAGACCAAACTGGCGGAGTCGACTGTGACGTTAATGGTCAAGATGACTCCTGTGAGACTGATACTGACGCCGATGGCACGATCGATGCATGCGACAACGATCTCGATGGCGATGGCATTCCCAACATATGCGACGCCGACCAAACCGGTGGAAGTGACTGCGACTCAAATGGACAAGACGACTCCTGCGAGACCGACTTCGACAACGATGGAGCTATCGACGCCTGTGACGATGATGACGATAACGATGGTGCACTCGACAGTGCCGATAGCGATGACAACAACATCAATATCTGCTCTGACCTCGACGGCGACGGTTGCGAGGATTGCTCTAGCGGTATCTTTGATCCGGCGAACGATGGTATTGATACCGATAGTGACGGTCTTTGCGACTCCGGCGATACAGACCTAGATGGTGATGGCGTCGAAAATAACTGCGATACGGATCAGGTCTTAGGGACTGATTGCAACGGAGATTCGATTCTCGATAGTTGTCAAGGTTCACTCGACTTCAACGCCGATGGAATTCCTGACGTGTGTCAGGGAAATCCATTTATCCGAGGAGACGGAAATCAAGACGGCCAAATCGATATCACGGATGCCGTGCATACACTGAGGGTTCTCTTCGATAACTTCTCTGATCTTTGTCTTCCCGCTTTGGACTTCAATGCCGATCAGCAAGTAGATATTTCAGACGTGATCATGGAGCTCGACTACATCTTCCTGGGAAATACTCCTCCTATCGCACCATTCCCTAACTGCGGAATTCCACAAGGTGCGACCGATTCTTGTAGCTCTTTCAACTCTTGCCCTTGAAGAAGGACCTCGACTGCGATCACTCCAAAAAAATAAGGCCGCTGACGGGGTACCGTCAGCGGCCTTATTTCGAAGCAAGTATTCAGCGAAGCATTTTCTGTGCTGACCTAGGAATTTCGAAACCCTCAATCAACTCGGAGTGATCCAACTCGTAGTCATATCGGAAAACTACATGCTCAATACCGTCACTAAAGGCGGCATCTCCTTTTGCTGTTTTTCCCTGGTCATTCTTGAGGCCCGTCATAATCAGCATTTCCATCTTTCTAGGAAGCCCGGTCTCAGGGTCAAGGTCAAGATCGATCACGCTGCGAGTCTGGGTCCTATCCGCACGGGACAGGTATTCAGAAACGCATCAGCCACCAGTAAGGCAACCAGAGTTCTGCATATCAATGAAGTATTTCAGAGCCATTTCAGAGGGCAACGTCACTCGCATGCGGTGGAACACTTTTTCCTCATGTTCACTTCCACCCACAGAAGTACGTCCCTTTGCCTTCTCTTTTTTAACAATCTTGGGTGCGACTTTTGAATCCAACCATTCAACCTTGGTGGCTTTCTTACTCGCTTCAAGAAGAACGCGTTCTGGGAACGCGAAAAGACGATCTAGCTTTTTCCCGTCAGCCGTTGCTTGTAAAACTCGCCAGAAATCTCCAGTGAACTGAGCTCCCTTAGTAGGAGTGCGGAAGATCTGGCGTTCTGGCAAGAACATCACGGGTCCACGTGTTCGACCAAAGTAGGCTTCACCGACAGCCTGATCTACGATTTTATGATCAGCGTTGTTGGCCATTCCACCCGCGACAGCGAGGCGTGTTGAAAAACCTGCCTTTTTTGCTTGGTTCAACAAATCGGAAGATGCCTTTTTTAAGACTTTTCTGGCATCCGGGGTCACTTCTGACTCCCCAGCTTGCATTACCGATCCAGCACCCAGTGCCAGAATCAGGATCCAAATTTTCGTGAAGTAATTCATCGTAGAGGTTGCCTTTCTCAATCATTATTGCGGGGCTCTAAGAATCTAATGTTACACAGAACTACTGGAAGTCTCCAGTCTTCAATAACGGCAAGAGAGCCTCTATGAGAGACAAAGAAGCTAATACTGAGCTCAATAGGGAAATGAAGCTATTCCGAGAAGAATGGGTTCTTTGCGGTCGTTCTGCGACTCAAGGCTGTTCCTTCTCGAAATTCAGGAATCGCGAGCAAATCCACGAGTTGATATCTGGCGATAGCCCGATCTGCACAGGCTTTCTTCAACTGAAGTGTCGCCGAGAGAATCTCTTCCATTCTTTGCCATTGAAGGGTGAGTTCCTGAGCATTGCTGGAAACGGCCAACTCCTTCATTAAATCCTGTGGCACTGTCAGAGCTTTCCCCTCGAGTCGAGTGATCAAGGCCTGACTCTCCTCAAATCGCATCTGCGCATCGACAATATCGTCGCTGACTTTTTTAGTAATCCGCATGAGTTCCATTTTCCCTGAACCCAACTCATCCCGAATCACCTGTCGGCGATCCTGTTCAAGATTCCTTCCCAAAGGAATCTCTACCCCCACTGTCAGAATCCAGTCGGTTTCGCCTCCTCCTCCAGAGGAAACAACAGGTTGGTCATGATCCGTGTGCGTATGAGCTCCAAAGACGATGTCAGGCCAAGCTTCAGAATCCAATAATCCCAACTCCTTCTGGGCCCATCGAGATTGTTCGGCAGCCAAGATTTCATTGGGATGTCTTCGGAATCTGTTCCTTTTTTCAATTCCAATAAACCGATCATCGTGCAATAGATCCGGCACAGGAAGCGAAGCTCTCAACGGTCGTTCCAGTAACAGATTGAGGGATTCTTGAATCAGCGCCTTTTCTCCTGCAAGAAGAGAGATTCTCTGATTCCAAGTCCGAAGCCTTTTTTCGACAAGGGCGCGGATGTCAGAGCGAAACCAATCGGTATCTTTTTCAAGTAAGACCTCGATCTGTGTCAAATACTCCTCAGAGATTTCCTCTGCCCCAGTGAGATACCAGTATTCACACCACTGCTCTCGTAACTGCCGAAGAAGTCTCATTTGGGTTTGCTGAAGTCTGATTTCCGAAAGTTTATTGTCGGACCGTGATCTTCTCGATTCCCGAGACTCATTGGCCATTGCCGACAAACTCCAATCGAGAGCGACTTGACGATCCCCAGACGTATTCCTAATATCTTCACCTGCGTCTGAATCATTCCAACGGGCACCGGGTATCCAGGATTCTTTATTGGATTCTTGGACTTCGCCCTCGAGCGGGATCGATAAACCCCTCATCGCTGGTTGCGATTCCACCAAGGCCAATTCTAGATCTCTTAAATTGGAAAACTGCTCAGTCGGGATGGGGGCAGGATTCTTTTGTGCACTTGAGGAAGCGGGGCTCCGAGGCTCCTCTTGGGTGAAGAAGCCCCCCATTCCACAACCTGAGAGGAATAACACCAAAAGGGCTATCAACGGAGTGAGATCCTTATGGATCTCCTGCTTGAACTTGATCATGGCCTGAATTCCCCTTCCTACACGACTCATGGAGTCGAATTCCCCGAAGGAATCGTACACCGGAAGAATATGCATGTCCCCTGCATGATATCGGGTTTTTCATCTTCAACGTGTGCTGGAACCCATCCTTGCTGCCGATTAATCTTCAGGGAGACCCGGAGGCACCCGATGACCCGTCTACGAAGACACCGAAGCCTGACTGATAATCAGCAGTCCCGAGATATTCACCCCCAGGAACTACTCCGGGCAGGTGACTGGCACCAACATTTTGGCAAATCCGGAGACATCTGGCTTGAAGTCGGCACAGGGAAAGACACTCACCTTATTGAACGCTCTATTCTAAATCCTGATGATTTACATATTGGACTAGAACTTACGCGTAAGAAATTTGAGATGATGCTTCGTAAGGCAGACTCGCTGACACAAGAACTTCCCAATGCTACCGACAATCTCAGGTTCATGAACGCGGACGCCTTTCAGGCCGTAGATGCCTGCTTTAAAAATGCGTCTCTGAGTGGTGCGTTTATTCTCTTTCCCGACCCATGGCCGAAAAAGCGTCATAAGGCTCGTCGTCTCCTACAAAAATCTTTCCTCCAACTGATCACAACGAAGCTCGCACCTGATGCCGTCTTGGAAATAAGAACCGATGATCCGGATTATGCAGTTCAGGCAAAAACAGCCTTATCTGAAATCTCTGAGCTAAGATCGCTCACGGGTTCCATCGATTGGATTCACGAACCTCTTGATCCCACGAAACACGTCGAGACTCTTTTCGAAAGTAAGTTCAAAAAACGTGGGTTAAAAATTCATCACTTCTATTTATCCAGGATTCCAGATGACACTCCATGAAAATCGAATTCAGGATCAACTGGCAACACTACCAACGAAGCCAGGTGTCTATATTTTCCAAGACGAAAAATCAAAGACTATCTACGTGGGAAAAGCGATCAATCTCAGGAGTAGAGTCCGCTCTTATTTCCAAAAAAGCTCGAGTGACACTCGCTTACTCTTTTCCAGAATTGTAAAAAACACTGCCAACATCGACGTCATCGTGTGTGCCAATGAACTAGAAGCTTTACTTCTTGAGAATAACCTCATTAAAAAGCATCGCCCCACATACAACCTGAGACTTCGCGACGACAAAACATATCTATCGCTTCGAGTGACTACTGGTGAAATGTGGCCGAGAGTACATCCGATACGCAGTTGGAAATCTGATAAACATACATACTTCGGCCCCTACTCCTCGGCGAAATCAGTTTATCAACTATTGAAACTGATAAAAAAGTTCATCCCCCTCAGAACCTGTTCGAATGCTTTCTTCGACAGTCGAAAGCGACCTTGCATCGAATTTGAAATAGGACGTTGCACAGCACCCTGTGTTGGCTTGGACACCCCCAAGTCTTACTCGAAAATGGTCGAAGACGTACTCATGCTCCTTCGAGGGAAAGATCGATCCCTGATTCGAATGCTGAATGACAGGATGAAAGAAGCCAGCACCAACAAGGAATATGAATCCGCTGGGAAATTTCGTGATCAGATTAACGCCATCGAAAAAGTAATGCAGCAACAGCATGTTCAGGAACACCCCCACGGCGACTGCGATGTTATCCATCTACATCAGCAGGGTGATTTTGCTTCAATCCACGTATTGTTGGTGAGGCATGGCCGAGTGATCTCTTCCGCGACTCACACAACTAGAATTCATGATCAAACTATTGCTGGATTACTGAGTGCCTTTTTAGGCCAGTATTACCATGGCGAGAAATACGTCCCCTCAGAAGTGTTCCTTCCCGAACTACCTATCGACCATGTATTGATCGAAAAATGGCTCTCGGAGCATGCAGGCCATAAGGTTTCAGTCAAAGTCCCCAAACGCGGCCCTAGAGTTCGACTTCTAGAAATGGCGTTAGAGAATGCCCGGGTTCAGGCAGACGTAAACACCCATCAGATTGAAACTCAGGAAGCGATCTCGATATCACTGGGTCGACATCTTAATCTCGGTAAACCTGTAAGAACGATCGAGTGTTACGACATCAGTAATATTCAGGGCACTCTGAATGTTGCCAGTAAAGTTTATTTTGAAGACGGCGAACCCGACACCGACTTGTACAGAAGGTTCCGAATCAGATCCGTCAAAGGGAGCGACGATTTTGCCAGTATGCAAGAAGTGCTCCGGAGGCGTTTTAGACCTCAGGAAAACCGTGACCCCATTCCTGACCTCGTCGTCGTCGACGGAGGAAAAGGGCAAATATCCAGCGCTTTGGAAATACTGGAAAAACTAGGCGTAAAAACCGCACTCTGCGGCCTCGCCAAAGACCGGCTCCGAGCTGGAGAAAGAACTCAAGAAAGAGTTTTCATCCCTGGTAAAACTGATCCGATCGACCTCCCCGAGGACGACCCTGCTTCCAGACTTCTTCAAAGACTTCGCGATGAGGCACACCGTTTCGCCAACTCCTACCATCGGGAACTCCGACGCCGTAGCAATCTCGTCAGCGGCCTAGAAGACATTCCGGGGATAGGTCCCAAAAGACGAAGATCTCTCCTCCAAGAATTTGGCTCATTGAAAATGGTTCGAGATGCGTCTATCGACGCCTTGGCTCGCGTTCAAGGGATGACACCAGCGCTCGCAGAATCCCTTCACCATTTCCTGAACTCACCGGAAGAACCCGACGTCGAGGAAGAAGCCTTGCAAGCCTCAATAGATGGAGATGAAACTGTCGAGGAATCTGATCAATCCTGAGCGATTTTTCTCAATAGATCCTCGGCTTCACTGGTACTCGCAACGAGACAAATGGGAATTCCACCTGACAAAGCTTTCTCAAGTACTGGCACCGGCCCCGACACCACCAAAAATCCACCTTGTCTCTGGAGAATACCTGCGATTTGCTGAACTCTTCTCATCAAAGCAGGTGGGAAAACATCCATAGTCGGCAAATTTGGGAAGTGCATGGCCAGAAGTATACCTTCATGCTCTTCCACCTTACGCGCTAATGCACCTAAGGCTTTCACCAACTGACGAGGAGGGGCTCCTGGTGCAGGGTTAAGGTGAGCCGTGATATAGGGTCCCGCAGCGGCCAATTCAAGGCCGGTATTTGGTGACGGGGTCAAGTCGAGATCTCCTTCCGCATCGAGCGGACCCATGAGAATGACCCACTATTCGGATTTTGTCCAATTCACTGATTTGACGAAATCGGCTTTGATGTCCTAGTCTTATGAGTAAGGAGAAGGAATCCAATGCGCAGTCTTCGCTACAAGGACACCTGTGAAATTTTGGTCTCTGAGGGCCTCCTCGTCCCTTCAGATATCCAGTCCGCTAAATCACAGTCTGAAGAGACGGGCGAAAATGTCATCGAGTCCTTGCTGAGGGGAACTCCCCTTACCGAGCTCGACTTGGCACGCTGCCTAAGTACTCAGCACCAATTGCCCCTGATTCCTCTCAATAGGTACGAACGAGATGAAACCCTTATCGAAATTCTGGATCCAGCATTCGTATGGGAGCATGGCATTCTGCCTCTCTCTCGTATTGGCGCAGCAGTCCTCGTCGCAGTCAGGGATATTCCTTCGACCGATGCGATCAAACAGTTGCGTGAAAAACTTCATGCAGAACCATTCTTAACCATCGCCTCTTTCGAAGAATTGCAACTCGAGATCAGTCGTAGCTTAGAACTCGATGAAGAACAAAAGATAAACTTGGACAGAACCGTCCGTACTCAAAGACGTGGAGGGAAGCCTCCTCAGGTTGGCCAGGCGACTGCTGGGATGTCGAGTACCTCCTCATTACTGGAGACACTCAACGAGTCTTGGGAAAACATTTTTGAAGAAGCGGAAAAAAATGTCCGCGACGGACACTCTTGACCCCTATCAAACAAAGAGGTTCCTCTTCTAATCTTGAGTAATGGGCTCTTCTTCCGAAAGAGCCTCACCAATATCGACAAGTAAATCAGGGCGACTATTCGCCAGTCGCTTTGCACCTTCTGGAGAAACTTTCGTTCTCCAAAGATAAACTCGCTTGAGAGATCTCATTTGGGCGAGAATATCCAAACCCGCATCTGATACCTGAGTGCCGAATAGATTGAGGACTGTCAACTCTGGAAGACTTGCCAATGTTGCAAGATCGTCATCTGTTGTCACAGTCTCCGACAGGTTCAATATCCTCAGTTTGCGGAACTTCCAAAGTCCGGCTACCGAAACTCTCGAGACCGCTGTTCCTGCGACATCTAGTCGGGTCAATACAGGCTCAAGACCCTTCAACATTTGCACCTGCGCATCCCCAGCATTTTTCCTCAGTAATCGAAAGACAGCCTCATGAGCAGAGTCCGACTGGGAGATAGGAGCGACACGAACACCCGAATTCGTAAGCGCCCTTGCAGCACTCTCAACGATCTTCATGACCTCGGGGTCCTCAATGGAGATCGGAGAAAATCTGGGCAATTGCCCTGGAGTCTGGGCAGCAGGCTTAGAAGTTCCTACTGAACTTTCCTCAACATCTTCGAGGGGTACGGCTTCCTCACTGGGCCAGACAGCTCCACCATCGATCCATTTCCGAAACAGAGAAACCTCTTCGAGTGACAAATGATCCCCGGTTGGGGGCATTCGATCTTCATCGTCATCGGGGAGTTCGATTCTCAAGATCAATTCACTGCCAGAAGCATCACCGGGAATAATGGTAGGGAACTCTCTGTCTGCCATCGCAGGCTTGGCCAGATCGAGACGAAGCCCACCCTTTTGCTTTTTTTCACCGTGACACTCGAAACACTTCAACTCCAGCAATGGGTATATCTGCTCGCTGAACAAACTTTCAAAATCGTCAGGTTCTCCATCTTCTTCGTGGCCATCTTCTTCGTGGCCATCCAGAATCCTGCTCTTTCCATGACTCGCAGCACCCAACTCTCCACGAAATCCGACAGGACCTTTGCGACCACGTTCAGAATCCTCCGGCCAAGGACCTCCAGCACGAATCCAATCTTCCAACGCTTTTATCTGATCGGCGGTCAAGCCGGGTTCTTCCGGTGGAGGCATTCGATCGTCATCTTCTGAATCTAACTTCACCAATTCGATCAACAAACTGGCCTCAGGATCTCCGGCTATAAATACGGGCTCTTCACGTAGCCGATCCTTCACGTCATTAGGAATATCGAGACGCAACTTCCCTTTTGACTTTTCAGGCCCGTGACATGAAATGCAATGGGTATCCAGAAGAGGTCTAACTACGTCGTGATAGAGTTGATTCCCTGTCACTTCTGCAGGCTGGCTCACTCCTTGAGAAGCTTGCTCTACGGGGCCTTTCGAGAGCGCCTGAATTTGACCACGAGAAGATTCTGACTGATTCAACTCCTGCGATTCAGGAGCAAAGAAGACTTTCTCAAAACCCTTCTCAACAAATCCGTCACCCCACTTGAGTTCTCCCCCGATATGACCCGCGCCCATCACGACTGGGACACAGAGGAAGAGTGCGAGGCGGTAGGAGTTTCCTGCGTTGTGATGGCCTCGGGCAACTGCGATTCCAACTCCAGCCGTCACTGTTGCCAAAAATGCTGAACTGACTCCCAGCCAACGGTGCCATGCCAAAGCGGAATCGGGATCCGCAGGGTCTGCGAGTAACCAACCACTGATCGCTGCTAAAATAGAAAAAGCAGCCCCGGGAACCACCCATGAGAGAGAAACCGGGCCATCTCCAGGAACCGACTCCTTACGATACACACAGATCAACTCCACCACGGCAGCCCACGCTAAGAGAGCAATCGGAAAATGGAGGAGAAGAGGATGGAATCGACCGAAGAGGTCCGGCAAAGCTGATGGATCGAAGTTCAAATTACTAACTCCTGATATGTTTCTGGGCCCCAAGATTCGTGAGCAGGGGAAGCGGTCCCTGTGGGAGGTAGTGTACTCAAGTGGCTTCGCTCACTCAACGTCGAGCGAACTTCTCTAAATGAGAGACGACAGGGATCAAAGCGAGACCGACAGCATTACTCCAATACCCCTCAAAACGGGTCACAAATCTGCCCGCCCCTCCTTGTATGGCGTAACTCCCTGCTTTGTCCATAGGTTCCCCAGTATTCACATATTCCAAGATCTCAGCCTCACTCAATTCTCTAAACCAGACCCGACACTCTTCTACTCCAGAATAATATTCTCCTGATCCACGAACGCACCACCCCCCCACAATGCGGTGTTCTCGACCCGAGAGCTGCCGAAGAACATGAATCGCCTCATCGGAACTCGCCGGCTTCCCCAGTATTTGGCCATCGAGGACCACAATGGTATCCCCCGCAACAATCCAAACAGACTCCTCCTCAATTGACTCTTCCTCTATTGCATGGGCTTTGGATATTGCCAACCGTTCTACATACGATTCCGGAGATTCAGCCGTAAGAACAGACTCATCAATATCCGGGACTTGAACTTTGGGGTTAAAACCTGCAGCACGCAGGAGATCTAGGCGCCGGGGTGATGCTGAGCCCAAAATGAGGGGGAGGTTCCATCGATTCATGGTCTCTAGAATCACCTGAGCCAGCCCTCGCAACAAGAGACAAAAAAACCCCGCAGAGACCGAAGTCTCTGCGGGGTCGTGCTCAATATCTCATCCCGTCAGGGATTTGACTAGGGAGCGCAGCTGGTGCCATTACAGTCACCCAGCGAGTCAGAACTGTCGTCCGTACCACAACCCGGGAACGGTGCTGTCGGAGGTGCTCCACCAGAGAACTGGTAGGAGAACAGAGCCACCGCGTCGCTAATGTCGATCTGACCATCGTCGGTCGTATCGGCAGCGTCGGGGCAGACTACGCTATCACCTGCGAAGAGGAACGACAGGATCTGGATTCCGTCCGCCAGGTCAACTCCACCGTCATCATTGGCATCGCCGCGGATGAACAGGGACTCTTCACAGACGTCAGGAATACCGTTGGAATCATTGTCGGCTTCACCGGCAACGATATCACAACTGTCATCCACACCATTCTCGTTACAGTCCGCACCACCTGTTTGATCGAGATCACACTCGTTCAGGATTCCGTCGCCGTCGATATCGTCATCGCAGGCGTCGATGGTTCCGTCACTGTCGGTATCTGTCTCACAGGAATCGTCCTGACCATTCAAGTCACAATCAGCACCACCGGTCTGATCAACGTCACAGGCGTTCGGGATTCCGTCGCCGTCAATGTCGTCGTCACAGGCGTCAATGGTTCCGTCACTGTCAGTGTCCGTCTGGCAGCTGTCGTCTTGGCCGTCCACGTCACAGTCAGCACCACCGGTCTGATCAACGTCACAGGCGTTCGGGATTCCGTCGCCGTCAATGTCGTCGTCACAGGCGTCAATGGTTCCGTCACTGTCGGTGTCGGTCTGGCAGCTGTCGTCTTGGCCGTCCACGTCACAGTCAGCACCACCGGTCTGATCAACGTCACAGGCGTTCGGGATTCCGTCGCCGTCAATGTCGTCGTCACAGGCGTCAATGGTTC
>Ga0105349_10000049_pt1 | contig 45273 bp, 32 predicted proteins | sample EN1Hudseemescosm_FD_83661 | JGI IMG/M metagenome (GOLD analysis project Ga0105349, IMG submission 83661) | Methane-oxidizing microbial communities from mesocosms in the Hudson Canyon - EN1B Hudson Canyon | ecosystem: Environmental > Aquatic > Marine > Cold seeps | place: Hudson Canyon...
CAGCCCCCATCAAAGGTCGATAGTTGAGCTTCGCGAAGTTCTGAGCCATTCGGTGCCGCTGGACCATGACAACGGATCACCAAGTGAACCTCGGCAACGCTGGCGTCTGTGAGTCCTTCTCCAGAGCGAACTTCTCCAGGGAGATAGCCCTCAATCAAATCGGTCTCAAAGTGCGCGCGACCTTTGTTGTTCGCAATGAATCCAATGCCAGACCAGAAGACTGATCGTCCAGAGACGTTGCTATCGTCTCCGTCGCAGGCTCCGGCGCAGGCGTAAGGATCGTTGTAGACAATCGCCCAGATGGTGTAGGCATAACCGGGAGTCAACTGACGTGTTTTTCCAGTGATCTCGATTCGATCGTCTTCTCGCTCAACCTTTACGCGGGATTTTGAAATGGGGGTCCCGAAGTTTTCAGGATCGCGATCGACGAAGGGTTGGCGATCTTTTTGAAGAACGGCTGGTTCACCAAGAGTGACCATTTGTTCGTCAATACAATCATTGGTGTCACAGCCACCCATAAAGAGGGACAACTGATCGGCACGGACCATAGGGTCGTCTGAGGCGGGGCCGTGTCCACGAACTACAAGTTGAACGATGGCATTATCAGCGTCGGTGAGACCGTTCCCAAAAAGGATTTCTCCCGCGGCTTCGCCTTCAACCAGGATCGCTTCAAATTCAACTTCACCATCGCTGTCAGCGACGACGCCGACACCGGACCACAGTACGGTAGCACTTTCATTGCCTAAGTCGTCGTCCATGCTACAGCGTCCCGTACAGTCGGACGGGCTGTTATAGACGATAGCCCAAACGGTGTAAGCGTGACCAGGCTGAAGCCCTTCGGTTTCAGCTTCAATTAGAAGAGCGCCGTTGAGACGTTCGAATTCCACTTCGGAATCGTCGATGACTGATCCGGGATTCTCAGCAAGCATCGAGCGAAACGGAATTTCTTGATCGTCGGCTTGCAAGGTGGGGTTTGCAAAAGCCATTAAAATGGCGGCAATAACGATAACATTAGTATTCATTTGAAGTTCCTTCCTTGGCGGTGCTTTGCTCCTTAATTGAAACAATTATTGGCCAGGGATGTTTATCCGAAAGAGCAGGAAGATCAGACGGATTTTTTATCGTGATTGAAAAATATTTCGATGCGATTTAAGGCTTCATTGAATGTTTCCATAGATGTGGCGACGGATAAGCGGATGTGGTCTTTTGCTCCGGGCCCAAACCAGCGTTCTGCTCCGGGGACAACGCTGATTTTCGCCTTACTTAACAATTCTTGTGAAAGAGTTTCTTCGTCGTATTCAGTCTTAGATATGTCAGGGAAGAGCAAAAAGGTACCTTCTGGGACCGGGCAGCTGAAACCCGGGATGTCGGATAACCTTTTCGAGCCCACTTCTGCGATTTCTTTGAGGTGAGATCGGAACGAAGCGAGCCATTCAGAGCAGTGAAGTAGTGCTGCTTCAGCAGCAACTTGAGATAACACAGAAGCCCCAGCAGTCGTGCTTTTCACATCTGAGCTCTCAATAATGTTTTTGAATAGTTCCACGTTTTGACAATGGATATATCCGATTCTTAAACCAGAAATACCATAGCTCTTCGAGAATCCAGAAATTGTAATCGTACGCTGGCTGATCTCTTCAGAAAGCGAAGATAAGTGAATCATCGGATTCGAACCCAGAATGATATCTGACCAGACTTCGTCATTGATAATTACAAGATGATGTCGTTCAGCGAATTCGGCGATCTCCAGAAGTTCAGATTTCCTCAATACACGGCCTGTTGGGTTGTGTGGGTTACAAATCAATATGGCTTTTGTTTTAGCAGAAACAAACTGATCCAATGAATTGGGGATGAGCCTTCCGGTTCCCTTTTCGAGTGGGCATCGAATGACTGTGGCTCCCGCCATTTTTGAACAATGGGGAAGTAAGAAATCTATGGGATCAAATGTGATGACCTCGTCGCCGGGTGACAGCACTGCATTGCAGGCGATTCTTAAGGCCGAGGCTGCACCGTCGGTGGCCAAGATCTGGTCAGGATGGGCCTGAACGCCATTTTGTATCAAGTTTTCAGATACCGCTTCTCTGAATGATGGCAGCCCTAAGTCTGGGAGGTATCCCAAATAGCCGTTACGGGCGTGACGAGAGATGGCTTCTGTGATTTCGGGGGCGACAGGGAAGTCCATTTCGCCTGCGGTGAGTGGAATGACGTCAGCAGCCACCGTTGCCCAACGAAGATTGAATGCGGTTTTTCTTAACTGTTCTTTGTCGATGGAAGCTTCAGAAAAAACAAACGAGTCATGGCGGGTGTTCATAAGAGAATTCTCTTCCTGATGACAGAAGTGGGTTACGCGCTCACCGGATAAGTGTCTAGGCAATGAGGGCGAAGCCCAAGAAACCGTTGTTGTAAATCACGGCCATTTTCTAAGTGGTCCTGAAGAACTGGTTTCCGTATTGTGGCAAACTTACCAAGGCAATCGTCTAAATTGCGGTGTGGGTTATTCGTGTATTCGTCGAGCAAATCTCCAAGAGTCACCGCGTCTTCTATCGAAGAGCCGACACCCTGACTTGTAAATGTTAAGAGGGGATGTGCGGCATCTCCAATTAAGAGAGTGTTCCCTCTGTGGAATTGTAAAGGCAAGTCTCTGTCGGTTGTTCTCCACAGGTGTGTTTTCTCTAATCCACCCGACATGGCAATTCTGCGCACTTGAATGGGCCAATGAGACAGTTCTTCAATGAGCCATTGGTTTCTCTGTTGGCGAGAGCCTAGCGTCTGGGGCCATTTATTGTTGTCTATTTGGAAATACCAAATCACCTTGTTTCCGCCGCACGGGACGATTCCAAATGCGATTCCTCTGTCTTGGTGTATGTATTTTTTGAATGTGTTACGGCTCTTGGAGGGCAAAGTGTCCATCTCGGAAATACCGACGATCTCGACAGTTTTAACCGGAGTTAAATCCGGTCCTGGGACTTGGGTATTTCTCACAGAAGAGCGAACTCCGTCGGCTCCCAAAAACAGGTCCGCTTCTATTTTGTGACCATTCGAAAAGCAGGCACGTTGAATACTATTTCCAGAGGTGGGTTCGAAATGTGTGAACTCGAAATCATAGTTCAGCGATGAAGTGTTTATTTTTTTTCTTAAGTGATCGATGAGCGTTGAACGTTGAATCGAAAATGATCCATCTAGGCCGTGGTGAACGACCCTTCCCGAGTGAATATCATGCGCTTCGTATTTTGTTACTTTTTGAAGTTGGGGGGTCAGATCGAGACCCAGAGATGTGAGATGGTTCAGGGCTTTTTGATCCAGCAGCATGCCGAATCCGCCGCTAGAAGTAGGGTTTCTTCTTTCCCAAACAGAAACTTCATGACCGGTATTTTGAAGACGTAATGCCGTTGAAAGGCCAGCGATGCTTCCACCAATAATCGAAATTTTCATGGACCTTCGCTCCTCAAATAGCACCCGGTCATCGGCTTGCCATTCTTCTTTATCCGGAATCGAAGCCATTTAGGACAACAGGGCTGAGGATTTATTTGAGATGTCGGAAATAGCCCTATGCGGACGATATGGGCGTATTTAGGCGAGAATCGAAGGCCTGGCCTGTTTTAGAAGTTGACTGTTGTAGAGAGAGTCAGATCTTCGCCACTCAAAAGAATGAGGGATAAGTTTATTTTCGAGCCTCGCCACGTGAGGAGAGGGTGCAGATCTTCGCCATCCCAAATCAAGGTTCCGTCGATTTGATCTGAAATAACATATCTGTAACTGGCAGGGATTTTCCAGCTTTCGTCATCGGGAGTATAGGAAAGTGAGAGAGAGCCACTGGATCGATCACTGAGCATTGACGCGGTGGAGATAAAGAATGCATTACCATCGACTTCTCCGGAAGGCCATGCCGAACTAGTTCCAAGGATTATCGCCGGCGTAGATTCTGTTGCCGACAAAAGTCGATAATTGACCATGGGAAACAACTCATTAGAGTCGGCTCCATATTCAACTCCTGCTTGAAGGTCAGCCGAGATTCGGTGGACGAGACTGAACTCAAGTTTTTCTCTGTTGGTATTCTCCGCGAGTACGTTGCGCATCGTCAAGTTCCAGCCGCCGCTTTGAATCTCTCCTGAGCCCCAGACCGAGGCTCCTTCTCCGGGTCATCCCACTCACATGGGTACAGTGGGAGCTCGAGAGATGGATTTGGTAAATGATTTTTGGCCGTTGTTCTCAGTATCCGCGGTGTCGCTGGTTTTAGTATTTGTTAGCGTGCAACCAGCACTCATGAGGAGGAAGAGCATGAAGATGTGAAAATTATTAAAGGTCAAAAATCACACACCTTTCGAGTTCTTATCTTTTGATAATACGAATTTCGTCGGATTGTGTTCCCAAATTCACTGAATTTATCAAAAAAGTTACTTATCAGCTCTCTGGAGCAATCTCGAGGTTGACCAGGGGGTTTATTCAATCAATTTTATAGGACTACACTGGTAAGAATAGAATTGGAGAGTTATCCATGTCCGCTTCATTTTCCCTCAAGGACCGAACGTTTTTAGTCACTGGATCAACAACAGGCTTGGGGAAGTCGATGGCTCTCGCATTGGGTGCTGCAGGGGCACGAGTCGCTATGAACTACCAGAATAATACGGAACGTGCTGAAGCTGTATATGGAGACTTCCAGGCAGCAGGATATGACGGTGCCTTATTCAGAGCTAGCGTGATCGACCCTGATGATGTCACCAGACTCAATGATGAGATTACTGATAAATTGGGGCCCGTAGATGGGGTTGTCTTTAACGCTACGCCTGCTCAGCCTTTGAAACCTATCGAAGAATATGATTGGGATTTTTACCAATCGATGATCGATTTTTTCATCAAGAGTCCGTATCTACTGACGCGAGCATTTTTGCCACATATGCGAGAGCAGAAGTGGGGCAGAATTATCAATATTGCCAGCGAAGTTTATACCCGAGGAGTTGCACCATTCAGTGCATATGTTGCTGCCAAAGGTGGGCAACTGGGGTGGACCCGAAGCATGGCCAATGAGTTGGCTCCGGATGGGATTACAGTGAATGCCATATCACCGGGTTGGATTCCAGTCGAGAGACATGAGCATGATCCTGAAGAAGATAAACAAGCATATTTAGACATCATTCCGATGAAGAGATGGGGACTGCCTTCAGACCTCGGAGGTGCTACCGTATTTCTCGCGAGTGATTCTTCAAGTTTCATCACCGGACAGAACATTCACGTTAATGGTGGTGTGTGCCTTCCCTGAATTGAGAGTGAACGACCCATGTTGCGATTCATGATCATTGCATTATTGCTGTTAGTAGGCTGTACAGCCGAGAGGCCTGCGGAAACCAAGGTGGCGTTTGTTACCAATGGTGTCGCTGATTTTTGGGTTCTTGCGGGTAAGGGAGTCGAAGATGCCGCTGCCGATTTGAAAGTATCAGCCTCATTCCACATGCCACCGGATGGCTTGGCAGACCAGAAAAGAATCATCGAAGATTTGTTGGTAAAGGGCGTCAGTGGCATCGCGGTCAGTCCGATAGATCCCAAAAACCAAACACCCTTTCTCGACAAAGTTTCCGCTAGAACGCATCTGATCACCCATGATTCCGACGCTCCTGATTCTGCAAGGCTGTGCTTCGTAGGTGTTGATAATTATGAAGCGGGTGAGTTGTGTGGTGAGCTTGTGAAAGAAGCGTTACCAGCAGGGGGGAAAATCGCAATATTTGTAGGACGCATGGAGCAAGACAATGCTCGTCTACGAAGACAGGGATTGATCGATACTATTTTGGGTCAAGAGCGGGGTATTGATGCGTATGAAGATGCATCAGCGATCATCAAGGGTAACGGTTTTGAAATTGTAGGTACCTTGACGGACCAGTTTGATATGGCCAAAGGTAAGGCCAATGTCGAAGATATTCTTTCGAAGCACTCTGATATCGCAGGTTGTGTCGGATTATTCGCTTATAATCCGCCTCTTATTCTAGAAGCCCTTGAGCAATCGGGTCGTATCACCGAGGTAAAGGTGATTGGTTTTGATGAAGATGAAAGAACCTTACAGGGAATCATCGATGGCACAGTTCATGGAACTGTCGTTCAGAACCCTTACGAGTACGGAGCACTATCCGTTGGTATATTAAAAGCCCTCGCGAATGGTGATAAAGGTGTAATACCTATAGGGGGAATCGTTAATGTTCCAGCGAGAATTATTCGTCGCGCAGAAGTCGAAGATTTTCGTGAGGATATGCGTAAAAAGCTGGGCAAGTGATCTTAACCCCTCCCCTGCTTGAAGCCTCTTCGATCACGAAGACCTTTGGCGGAGTCACTGCTCTGAGTGAAGTTTCATTCGCTATTGAGCCTGGCGAAATCGTCGCCATCATCGGAGAAAATGGGGCAGGGAAAAGCACCTTGGCGAAGGTGATGTCAGGGGTGCTTTCTCCGGATGCGGGCATTGTGGCCGTTGACGGATTGAAGCGTGAGTTTCATAGCAGTGGGGAAGCCGCCGAATATGGGATCTCCAGAATACCTCAGGAGCTGGAGCTTTGTGACTCCATGACGGTGGCGGAGAACCTGTTATTGGGCCGTGAGCCTTCGAAATCTATGGGTCGTTTGGATTTTTCTGAATGCCAAAAGATGACCCAATCCGCATTGGAAATGGTTCATCTGAAGATAGATTCTCATCAGCTCGTCGGTGACCTAGGCCATGGTCACCGCCAAATGATCGCGATTGCTAGAGCGTTACATACGTCAGCGAGATTGCTAATTTTGGACGAGCCCACCGCGACCTTATCTCCATTAGAAACAAAAGTGTTGCTTCATCGATTGATCGAGATGAAGAAATCAGGTTCTGCCATCGTCATGATTACTCATCGACTTGCAGAAGTAGAAGAGATTGCAGACCGTGTCATCATTCTTAGGGATGGTGCAAAGGTGGGTTCGTTAGAGGGAAAAGAAATTCAAAGAGATTCAATGATTCGTTGCATGGTAGGAAGAGATCTTTCACCTATCGAATCAGAGGTCTCGAATCATGGTGACCCGAGATTGATCGTCAATGAACTTGTGACCCAAGATCATCCCGATGCGATGTCGCTTCAGGTGAGATCAGGGGAACGTGTTGCCTTAGCTGGGTTAGTGGGATCTGGACGCAGCGAATTGCTCGAAGCAATTTTCGGTCTTCGTCCGAGGAGTGGCCATGTTTCAGTAGACCAATGCGATCTTTCCAGAGGTGGAGTGAAGGAGTCAGTGAGGGCGGGCCTGGCGTTGATCCCGGAAGAGCGTTCTTCGCAGGGTCTGGCGCTTCAGCAGTCTGTTTCTGAAAATGCTTCTTTACCGGGGTTGTATAGGGAGGCCGGCAAATTTGGCATGCTAGCACGTCATGCCGGCGTTGCTGTGGCTCACAAGATTGTCAAAGATCTCGATGTTCGCCCTCCCCGTACAGATATTCCCGCAAGTGATTTGTCGGGTGGTAACCAACAAAAAATAGTGATCGGTAAATGGTTAGATCTTGATCCAGCGGTGGTCTTGCTCGATGAGCCCACTCGGGGAGTTGACGTGGGTGCTCGGGAAGAAATTCATAGAAGAATTCGAGATCTTTCGCTCGCGGGAAAAAGTGTTCTTTTTGCATCGAGTGAAATGGAAGAAGTTTTGGCGCTTTCACACCGGATCATAGTTCTCTCAGAAGGAAAGATCATGGGAACTCTTGTGAGTGCGGAAACTACCGAGGAAGAAATCATGGCGTTGGCGACAGGAGGAGAAATCCATGAATAAAATTAAGGGTATCTTTGCTGTTCTTCTTGCCGTGATGATCATTACGGCAGTCATCAGTCCTGCATTTTTGACTGCATACAACATCGAAAACTTACTGAGACGAAGTGCACTCTTTGGAATTTTAGGGGTTGGGGTTTCATTTGTCATCATGACGGGTGGGATCGATTTGTCTTTGGGATCCCTTGTATGCCTTGTGGGTTGCTTAACACCTTGGTTGATTACCGACGTTGGAATTGCGGCTCCCTGGGTCCTTTCTGGGCTTTTGTTATTGTCCCTAGGACTGGGATTGTTCCATGGAGTTTTAGTGACCAAGCTGAGGTTGCAGCCATTTTTGGTAACCCTTTGTGGCTTATTTATATACAGGGGAGTCACCCGGGGAATCTTGTCGGATCAAACCGTAGGATTTGGCACCTCAGGAACGGTATTGAAATCTCTAGGGAACGGCAGAATCCCGATCACGGATTCGTTTGGCTTACCGATACCGCTGATCATTTTGGCTCTGGTTGCGCTGGGATCCGGATTTCTATTGAGAAGGACTCTGTGGGGCCGCCACTTGATCGCTATTGGAAGCAACGAGACGGCCGCTCGACATTGTGGGATAGAGGTCGATCGCGTAAAAATGGGCGCTTACGCACTGTGTGGGCTGCTGACAGGGATTGCGGGTCTTCTCATCGTTCTTGATACAGGGACGGCGCAACCCTCCAACTTTGGCAACTTCTACGAGTTGTATGCGATCGCTGCTGCAGTTCTGGGCGGTTGTTCCTTGAGAGGTGGAGAAGGCACGGTAATTGGAGTTCTCATAGGGGCAACATTGGTACAGGTTCTGAGAAACGCTATCGTGTTGATCGATGGGATACCTGAAGCCAGTGAGTTTGCGGTGATCGGCGCGGTGATCATGGTCGCTGTCATTACTGACGAAGTCATGAGAAGAAGGACTGGGAAAACCAAATCGGCTTGAAGCCGTTGTTGATCAATACGGGGAATGAAATCACTTCACCTAAAGAATGCCATTGGGTGAAAACAATTGATTGAAGGAAGAACGATGCCTCTTAAGCGGCTCTTTATTGTGATTACCATGTTATTGGTATTCGTTTTGGTTCGGATGCTACTGAATATGAGTGCCGACACACCCACCCCTGCTCCCGTGAAGACCAACTCAGGTATCACTAACGAATCTGACGTAAAAGAGCTTTTAGAAGATGAATCCGACTTCAATTCAAAAGAGGTTGAGACGTCAGGGATTTCAGAGCACCTCCTTCATCTGTTTTCAGGAAACACAGAAGATCGAAAACAAGGTCTGAGGTGGGCCATCTCATCCGGTGGAGAAGCGATCATGCGATTGTGCGGAGCTTTGACCGATCGATCTTCTGTGGGTTCGATTGAAAACTTACTCACCTCTGCTCTTTCTGAAGAAGCTTCTCGTCGCGAGGCTATTCATGGCCTCGTCATGACCTCACTTTCACAAGGGAGTGCGGAACAAAGAGGAAAGATTGCTGGTATTTTTGGGCAGGTTGTTTTAGAGAACAGATCTGAAGATGTCTCCGGGTTTTTACTGAATGAAATAGCTCTCCTAGGCTCGGAAGAAGTTGTTCCTCAATTGCTTCAAATTGCCAGCTCGACAGACAATACCAATCGTGCAGCAGTGACGGCATTAGGTGCAATTCCTGGTCTGTCGTCTTCTGTTGCTTTGGCTGAGCTTCTCAAATCACCCTTAGAGTTAGTCATGAGAGAATCTGCAAATGCGATATCCCAAAGGCAGGACGTACCTCAGGAATCGCAGAAACTTCTTCTCTCGATAGCTCGGTCCACATCTGGAGAAGTCAGCCGCAGAGAGGCTGCCCTAGAGGCTTTGATCCAGTTGGGTAATCCGGATGCCATGATCATTGCGATGTCTGGCTTAAAAGAATCTTCTCCTGAAAACAGAGGTCTATGCAGCGATCGTTTGATCAAGCTGGCCAGCCGTCTCGAAGAAACTCGATACGAAAGTTATGCACTGAATTATTTGAATGCTTTGCTGATTTCTCGCTCTGTTCCAGAAAATAGAAAACCAGTGATTCGGAAACTATTGGAGCGATGCCGGAAATGGACTTCCATCTATGACGGAAAATCTTCAGAGGGATGGATTGGGGATATATCTGGTTATGAGTTCGGGGAAGGTGAAATCCAGTGCCGCGAAGGAAGTGGCGGTGAGATATATACCGCGTCGGAATACTCAGACTTTTTATTGAGATTCGAATTTAAACTATGGCCTGGCTCGAATAACGGATTGGGCCTTCGCACTCCTTCACGCGGTAATGCCGCTTATGTTGGAATGGAATGCCAAATCATTGATAACTCTTTTGAAAAGCATGCGAACCTCAATCCGTATCAATATCACGGAAGTATTTATGGGGTGCAGCCTGCATCACGAGGTGCACAAAAACCTGTTGGGGAATGGAACTTTCAGGAAGTTCGATGTCAAGGCAGGCGCGTCACGGTGGTCCTTAATGGGAAAACAATTTTGGATATAGATATTGATGCTGTGAGTGAAAATGGAACTCTCGATGGGGAAGATCATCCTGGGCTGAAGCGAACAATAGGTCATATAGGTTTCCTGGGGCATGGAGACCCTGTCGCGTTCCGAAATCTCCGGGTATTAGATTTGTCCTCGAATTAAAAAAGGCCCAACGCATTAGCGTCGGGCCTTTGTAGTTTCATTCGATTTGTTGTTACTGACAAATGTTGGCTTGGTTACAACTCAACTGGTCATGGTTTGGATCGGAAGCACAGTTCGGATATGGAGCTGCAGGAGCAGGACCATTTGAGAACAGGTATCCAAGAACACTGATGGGGTCTGAAACATCCAGAGCACCATCGTCATTCCAGTCTGCTGAATCCTCACATGGGATGAGTGCACCCGTGAAGATTCCTTCAAGCAGGCCGATCGCGTCTCCCACATTTAGCATTCCGTCAAGGTTGGTATCTCCTCTGAGGAAGTGCGTCAGTGTTCCAGGGGTGAGTCCTTGGCGAACAAAGCACGCTGCTGATTTGAGTTCCATTCCAAGATAGTAAGGCGTGACCAAGTAAAGGGTCGTCTTCGGGCGGAAAGTATTGTACTCGAAAGTTGTTTGGTTTCCGGAAACCATGAAGGTTTCAACTCCCATGATGCCACCATTGTCGACCTCGACGATGTAACTGGAAATGTTAGTGTTGGCATTCCAGTTCAATACAATCTTTTGCTCTTGCTCGAAGCAGACGAGTTCAGTGATCGGATCAAGATTTCCGCCACCCAAGGGGCCGATAGGATTCGCTGGCGCGCCAGATGGCGTATCCAAGAAACCTTTGACGGGTGGGTGGCTGATTTCAGTTCTACCGGCGGCTCCGACTGCAGGAAGAACGATGATATCGTCGAGCGCTTCGTTGGAGTTCACGCCCCCTTCAGCAACGGCCTGAGAGGTTCCAAAGTGACCATTGGGAAGGAGTAGTTCCGGATGGTCGAAGGGTGCCATTTCCCAGCGAACGCGCTCATCGGTCAGGGCTTCCATGAATGCAACCATTGCTTCTTGTCTAGGAAGCTTGTTGTTCAATTTTCCAATGGGATTGATGTACTTGTGCACATCACCAGGATTCATATGCGTGAAGTCACCTCCGCGAGTGTAGAACTGTACGACCTGCAGAAGAGTGGCTTGGCTACCGTTGTGCATGAATGGACCGGTCAACTCCACGTTTCTGAGAGTTGGAGTCTTGAATGCACCAATGTTTTTGTTTGCACCACTGATGGTTTCATCGGGGTGAACGGGTCCAGGCAGTGCACTGGTTGAGCCGTTAAAGTAACGCGAAGCCCAAGTTTGGTCTCCGACGCCAGCACGGCCAATATCTTCACCAGATGGACGAAGTCCAATGTTGAAGAATCCTTTGTCACCAAATCCGTCATCGGCATTTGTTTCAACAGAAACGACGGGTCCGATTCCAACATCAGTGTCGGTGTTCAGTTGTCCCCATGTGGCTGCTGACAGTAAGGGTCCTGAGTGGCACTTGGAGCACTTTGTTCCACCGCTGTAGAACGCGTCCATTCCATTTTCTTCTTCAGGTGTCAGAGCATTTTCGTTACCAGCAAGGTACTGGTCAAAGCGGGTTTGGTTTGAAACGAGAGTGGCTTCGTAGCACATCACAGCAAGTCCCCATATGAGGGAGAAGTTCTGTTCCATGAGAGCAAACTGGTTCGGTCCCTCAGGTGTTCCATTTCCGATATGCGCACCATTCTCATCGAAGATGGCATCGGAATTCCAGAACTCAGGTCTGAATGCGAGTTGAATCATGTCGACATAAGAAGTGGTGAGCCCTTTACCGTCGCCCGCTGAAACAGCCATGGTTCCGAGAACACTATCAGTCATTGAGACTGTTTGAAGTGCAAGCGGCGTAACGCTACACATCTTTTTCCCGAGATCGTTCCAGTTACGTCCTGATCCGGACATTTCAACACCGCTTAAAGGTGGGCCAATAGACTGTGAAGCAAGGGCTGCACGGTTCATGGAGACACCACATGGAACAACGTTTCCATCTGCGTCTATTTTTCGAACCATGGCATTTGGGTTACCCAGTCCGCTGGGGTCTACTCCATTAAACTCAGAGCGTGCACGGCCGTCCCAAAAAGCATCGACATAGAAAATCGAGTTGACGGCGTGGGGAGCATTTCTGCCAGTGGTCTGTCGAGTGTTGGTGCCATTGATGCTGTGGAGTGGATCCGGAATGCCTGAGCAATCGTCCACTTCATTTGCTTCACCACTCAAACCAAGAGCGAGTGAATTGAAGTCTTGTTTTGTTACTCCCTGTGAACCGATGACTTCGGTGGAATCCCAGAGAACAGCAGATGTGGCTTCATCGGGATCAGCAAGTTTTCTGAGTGGGAAATCGGAGTGTGTCAAAGTTGCATTAGGAGCAAGGCGCGTGAAGTCGCCACTAAAACCTGGGTGAGCTTGGTTTTTGTTACGCGTGTCTGCTCCTGCAGAGTAGTGACACGTCGCACATGCAGTGAGGCCATCGGAGCCCGTCTGCATATCCCAGAATAATGCCTTACCTAATTCGACGGCTCTGTCGACATTCAGAACGTACTCTGAAAGATTGGCAGGGAGAGGTGTTGAGCTCACCAATAGCGGCCCAAAATCTTGACTGTGAATCTGGGGGGAAGCCCCGAGCGAGAGAAACACGATGATTCCTGCAAAAAGATTTACATTCTTCATTACACACCCATTCTAGATACACCGATCATCTATCCAGGAAATATGACACTGGATAAACTTCTCGTCTAAATAAACAAACACCCCATACTTAAAAACAACGAGGCTCCTACGATTCCTGGGCTACCCAGTGGACCGAAAAGCCAAGAATAAAGGACCGGCACGTTCAGAATCGCACTCCCGAGTCCTCTTTCCCTAACCTGTATAGATTTAATAGTGTTAACAATATAGGTGCAAGACCGTTGTATGGTGTTGGAAGTTAAGTCTACAAAGTCAGGAAAGCCATGTCGTGGAGGAGTTCAAAAAAAAGCCCGTACTTGCCGTAAAAAGGCAAGTACGGGGATATCTCGACATTTCCTACTTTGTCTCGAATGTCTCGTTGTTAGCTTATGGGCAGTTGGACGCGCCCGTGCAATCTAGAGAATCGAAGACAGGATCGGTTCCACACAGGGGGAAGGGCGCTTCAGGAGCGGCAGTTCCACCAAAGATGTAACCGAGAGTAGCAATCGGATCTGATATATCGACTCGACCGTCGTCGTTCCAGTCTGAAGCGTCCTTACAGGCCGCTGGAAGTCCGAAGAAGATGATATCGAGAGAGGTCACGGCGTCTCCAAGATCGAGAATGCCGTCGTTGTTGCTATCCCCTCTTAAGAACTGGGGAGTGAGACCTGGCTGTGCACCCCTGCGGATGTAGCAAGCACTCGATTTCAACTCTGCTCCCAAGAAGTGTGGAGTCAGGAGGTATCCGGTGACTCCAGGACGGAACTCAAAGTCTTCGAAGGAAGTTTGTGCTGGGTCAAGAACGTGTGTTTCAACGCCCATGATGCCGCCATTATCAATTTCAATAATGATAGAGTCGACAGAACCTTGAACTGTCCAGTTCAATACGACTTTGTCTCCCGTCTCGAAACAAATCGCTTCGATAACATCAGGTTGCCCTGCTCCAAGCGTACCTGTGCCATTACTATTGCCACTCTGGTCTTCTAAGAAGCCTTTTACGGGCGGTACGCCAATGGAACCACGTCCCAAACGGCCTACTGCGGGTAATTCGAGAAGAGCGTCATTGGAGTCATTGAGCCCCAGTGAGCCGAGATTCAAAGCACCATCAGTATTTGTGAGGGCTCCGTTTGGAATGAGCAATTGAGGGTGATCGAAGGGTTCCATTTCCCAACGAACACGTTCATCCGTCAAGGATTTCATGAATTCGACGACGGCTTCTTGGCGTGGCTCTTTGCCTCGGAGTTTTCCGATAGGATTCACGTACTTGTGGACAAACTCTGGCTCAAGGTGAGTGAAGTCTCCACCGCGAGTGTAAAACTCTACGACCTGTTTAAGAGTGGCATGACTTCCATTATGAAAGAAGGGCCCGTTTAACTCGACGTTTCGAAGAGTTGGAGTTTTGAAGGCTCCTGCATTTCTCACCGGGTCAGAATTGTTAATACTTTCGATTTGGCTGTCCGGCAACATGGAGTTGTTTCCAGCTGCAAGCGCGCTTGTCCATGTGGCATCCCCCACTGCTGCTCTTCCCATATCTTCAGCAACAGGCCGAACACCGATATTGAAGTAGCCTTTGTCGGCAACTCCATCTCCGTCGTTCATCTGAACGTTGACAACAGGACCTACTCCTACTTTATCGTCTACATTGAGTTGATCCCAAGTTGCAGCACTCAAGAGAGGGCCACTGTGACAATGAGCGCACTTCAAGCCTCCGCTGTAGAATGCATCCATTCCGTTTTCAGCTTCGGGGGATAATGCTTCTTCGTCCCCTGAAAGCCATTCATCGAAAGGAGTCTGGTCAGAAACAAGAGTGGCTTCGTAAAGCATGACTGAGATTCCCCAGATCATGGCAAAGTTCATTTCCATGAGAGCGAACTGATCTGGACCCTCTGGTGCGCCACTGATGGGGTTTCCGGCGTCATCGAGGATCGTGTTTCCAGCGGCGTCGAATATGGCATCCGAGTTCCAGTACTCAGGTCTGAACGATTGTTGAATCATGTCAACATATGAAGTGTTCAGGCCTTTTCCTCCGTCGCCAGATGCAACAGCCATGTCTCCGAGTACGCTGTCACTGTCTGAGACTTCTTGAAGAGCAAGAGGGGTCACACTACACATCTTCTTGCCAAGATCGATGAATCCTCTGCCTGCGCCGGACATTTCGACTCCGCTCAGCGGTGGGCCCACGGACTGAGAAGCCAAGGAGGCTTTTTCCATGGTGATCCCGCAGGAAACAACATTTCCATCAGTATCCACTTTGCGAATAGCAGCACTGGGATCACTTTGACCCCCTGGATTGACTCCATTGAAGTCAGATCGAGCACGGCCATCCCAGAAGTTATCAACGTAATGAATGGCATTGACGGTACTGGGAGCGTTTCGTCCCGTTGTCTGACGAACATTGATGTTATCAATGTTGAAAAGCGGATCCACGATCGGGAACCCATCGTCATCGGTGTTAGAGCAGTCGTCAATTGAGTCTGCGTCACCCGTCGCGTTCAAAGTCAATCCAATAAAGTCTTGAAGGTGAACACCGGCTGATCCTCCGACCTCTGTAGAATCACTGAGGACTGAAGATTCGGCGTCGTCGTGATCGGAGAGCTTACGAAACGGGAAATCATCAGCCGTAAAGGTGTGATTCGGTCCCAAGTTCGTAAATGCGCCCAATGCACCTGGATGTGCTTGGCCCGTTGCGCGTGTGTCACCACCTCCTGAGAAGTGGCAGCTGGCACATGCGGTCAGTCCGTCTGAACCTGTTTGCATGTCCCAAAATAGCGCTTTTCCAAGTGCTATTGCCTTTTCTTGATTTAAAACGAACTCACTTAAATTCCCTGGTAAGGGGGTTTGCAGGCTACTGAGTGGCCCGAAATCCTGTGCGATACACATCGTCGAACACAGGGAAAATAGTGCTACCAACGTAACATTCTTAATCATCTTCACTTCTCCTCGTTCTAATCTAATAATGAGTCAGAGACTCAAAACCCTTGTTTTTCTTGGAGTGCTTTTGAGGGCACCAAGTTCATTTCTTCATAGTTCAATTTCGCTTCGATACTGAAGTGAAGCGCTCGGATGAATAGCGTCTAATACTGGTACTTCTAGAATAAAAGGTTGATGGGTTTGGATCAGGTTTTTAATAAGAATCGAGGCGTAAGATGCGTTCAAATTGGAGTAAAAGCCGACTTCTTAGAGAGCGGCGTCATCGATGGACAGGTGAGTCTATCAAGGATCAAGATATCTATGACTCGTCGAGTATCGATGTATAGAATAATACCCGAGTACCTGTAATTCCGACCATTTAAGCTGTTTGCTTATAACGAGTAAGGGTATCGAGGTGGATCAGTCATGCGATTTAAATTAAAACAAAAAAAGGGGAGACGTGTGGTCTCCCCTTCTTTCAATATTACAAATGTGAAGTTCAAGAACGCTCACTAAGCCAGTTCTTGACCTTTCTTCCAGTTTGCTGGGCACGCTTGACCAGAGACGAACGCTTGGGCGAGCCTTAGCATTTCTTGCGGACTACGACCCACGCCGAGGTCGCTCACAGAATGGGCTCGGATTGTCCCTTCAGGGTCGATAAGTACCATTGCTCTGTAAGCTACGCCCAACTCTTCTTTCAATGCCCCGAACGATTTTGTTACAGAATGATTCGTGTCAGCAATCACGGGATGAGTGATGGGGCTAGAGAACGTAACACCGTCTTCGAACCATTTTTTGTGCGTAAGGACTGAATCGCAGCTGGCTCCCAGTATCTCCACGTTCTCTGCTTTGAAATCACCGAGCAGGTCTTCAAAGTTTTGAATTTCTGTGGGGCAAAGGCCCGAGAAATCAAAGGGATACCAATAGATTAAATGCCATTTCCCTGCATAGTCTTCATGGCTCAGTTCAACGGCTTTGCCGTTAGAATAAGCATTTGATTTCCATTCAGGTGTTTTGTTTCCTACCAGTGTCATATGCCTCCTTAGGATTGAGAGAGGTTCAATCATTGTTTAATTATTGTTCAATGATCACCTTATCTCGTACAGGTTTACACTGTGGCGGTCTATGAGGGCAATAACTCAGGCTGAAACTCGAAATAATTTTCGCTCACAAGCAAACCTATGGATAGGTCAGGAAGCATCTCTATAAGAAGAACCGGAACTGGCCACGAAATATCTCCTGAGCCCAGCAGGCATCAGCTCTAAAGCCCTGATGAGGGTTCGATAGAAAATGCCAGGGATGCAGTACACTTCCCCCCGTTCGCAGTCTTCCAGAGCTTCCCGGGCGACCCTATCAGAGTTAAGCCACATAAAACCGGGAATACCTGACATTCTCGCGCGGGTGCCGTTGACGTCATGAAATTCTGTCAGAGTGAAACCAGGACAGAGTGCCGTAACGAGGACTCCGCTATTTTTGCATTCTAATGCGAGGCATTCGGTGAAGAGATTCAAGGCAGCTTTGACGGCGCCATAGAGAGTGTGGCCTGCTGTCCCGGGAATAAATCCAGCCACCGATGAGACCTGAATGATGCGTCCCTTGCCGCGTTCTTTCATGCCAGGAAGGAGTCGATGTGTCAGTTCGCAAACTGAGAGAAGAAGGACTCGAAGAAAGTCTTCATGTTCTTCCCAGTCTCTTGAGAGAAATGATCCGGACAGTCCATATCCGGCGTTGTTGATCAAGACTTCGATTTCTAATCCGTCAGAGAGAAGTCTGTCGACAAGAGGCTTTACAGCATCTGGATTTGCTAAATCGACGACTTCAATTCTGCACTCGACCCCATATTGGTGGGAGAGATCTGCCGCCACGCTCTTGAGGCGTTCTTCTCTACGGGCGACCAGAATGAGGTCATATCCACGTGTGGCCAGTTCTCGAGAAAAACTGAGACCGATTCCTGAGCTGGCACCAGTAATGAGTGCGAGAGGTCTTTTCATGGAAGTGCCTTTCTGATTTGATCCAGTAACTGTTCAGCGGACTTCAGTCGGTCTTGATGCTTCATGCTCAGTGGGATCGGAAGCCGATTAAAACTGTAGTCGAACCTTATCCGGGATGGCATGGTACCCATTCGGAATGGAATGGTACCCCGGTTCAGGGTTTAGTTTCAGGGTTCAGTTTCAGGGTTCAGTCAATCTCCTGACAAGAAGTGAAATGGACTTTACGAATGCTATCGGGAATCTTTAGACACCTCTTTCGGTCGAATCTTCACTCTCTCGATCCTCCTCAGGTATGGAGGATCGCAAGGGGATCAGGGTCTGCCTTGTGGTTTAGCGGGGTCATGAAGAGGTTAGGGATAAAGACCGCCATCGATCTGAGAAGACCCGAATCTTCAGATGCCACATTAGGAGAAGTCGACTTTGAAGCGTTGGGGGTGGAATACCACAATCTTCACCTTCGATCCTCTCGATTGCCCCGACCCGAAGCTGTTGCTGAGTTTCTTCGTCTTTTGGACGAAGCGGAGCGGCCGCTATTGCTCTACTGCAAAAGAGGAAAAGACAAAACAGGATTTGGGTCTGCTCTGTATCGTCATGTTGTGTGTGGAGAAGACTTGGAGACTGCCTGGCAGCAACTGCGCAGGATTCCCTTTGGCCACAGAGTCAAAGGACATGAGGGTCCCCATGACTTTCGCGATCTCCTGGAGAAGGAATCTCCCGAAGATTTACGAGAGTGGGTGAATTCCCGCTACCCCGATCTCTTTCGAGAAATCTGCGGAGAATAAGTCCTCTGGGGAGATTTCTCCGAAAGTATCTCAGCCGGATATGGGCTCTCAGCATCATGGACTCTAGAAACCCCTCAAAAAACGAGGGCCCCCGAGCGTTGCGCTAGGAGGCCCTGCGAGGAGGTGTGTGCTAATTAAACAAGGGTTAGGGGGAATCGCCAGCCCGCCTTCGGCGCCCCCCCCTTCCCATACTGATAGATCCGGAGCCGGACAGACTCCGGACAGAGTTTTTAAAAATATTTTCAGGAGTGTGAATTGAGGGCCTGCTGGCAGATCTGGGAAAGATCCTTAAACCTGTGGAATAGGGGCTTTTCCACAGTCAGGGCAAGGGAAGCCAAAGAATCCGTTGAGGCAGCATCCAGGGCACTCCGCGTCTCGATCGAGGGCTTCCAGTAACCTCTGAAGCTGAGACCAAGCGTTTTGCGCTTTCTCTGCCGAGAGGAATTTAACGTTTCCAACTCTGTATCCGTCGCATGTCGGGCATGGGCTGACAGGGCTTTTAAGAGACGCCGGGTTTTCTGAGGAGGGGTCGCAATCAAGACAAGTTTCGTTGCCGCCGAGCGTGATTCCTTGAGCGAGCGACCAGCTCAGTTTTGAAAAATAGAGTTTTCCAGAAACAAAACCGTGATGACAGCGTGGGCAAAACTCATCTTGCTGGGATACCTGAATACAAAGTTGGCACTGTAGGCTACTCCTAGGTACTTCATGCCCATGAACATCTAAAGCTTCATGAAATTTTTGAGAGCGGATGGGAACCAAGGCAACGTAGCCCAATTGGCATGCTTCACACCAACCGTGTGTTTCGTATGCGGATTGGCATTGTCGGCAAGACTCTGAATTGGCAGTGGATTTCTTCATGACTTGATCGGGATGCTTTCCGGTTGATTGACAACCGCAAAGCATCCCGATCAATAGCAAAAAACTGATCAGAAAGATCGATTTTAAGGGCAGGCGAAAGTGCTGCAGGAAAGAGCCCCCCCCGGTGTTGGATCTGATCCGCATGAAGGGAACGGTGCTCCTGGAGAAGCCGATCCGCTAAAGAGATATCCGAGCAATGAGACAGCGTCGGCCAGATTTAATGAGCTGTCGTCATTGGCGTCCAAGGCTTGAGTGCAGTTATTAGAGCTACCGCTAAAGAGATATCCCAGTAATGCGATGGGATCAGTGATATCCAAAGTCAGATCTTGATTGACATCTCCCCTGACGAAATCAGGAGTGACCGGACCCGGATCGGTGACCGTGATGCAGGTTTGGCATGTCACGACATCTGAACCGGCAGCGTTCGTCGCAGTAAGGGTGACCGTGTATGAGCCTGGGCTTGTGTAACTATGGCTGGGGCTTTGCAGATTGGAGGAGTCGCCATCTCCCATCTCCCAAACCCAAGACACGATGGGGCTAGAAGAGGCAGAGGTATCTGTGAAGTTTACAAGTAACGGCGCAGCACCTGCTGCGGTATCTATCGTGAAGGAAGCGACAGGTGGTGTTGGAGGAGGACCACCCGCATCTACAGATCCTGAAACGTCTGAGTAGTTTGTGGGTGTATTGGGGGCAATGAAGAGATTCCCTGTCGAAAGATTTTTTTGTATCGAGTTGATGCCGTCTATTGGAAGGCCAGGGGTGGGATAGGTCCAGCTGTCGTAGACGTCCCAAGTAATCACATCTGAACCGAGTCCTAAAAAGTTATCGGGAAGAATGTAGTCGGGGGTTGGTGCACCTGGAAGGTTTGCGAATCCAGAGGTCGCAATCAATAGGTGTTTCAATGAAGTATTTCCAGCGACGTTTTCAGGAAATAAAAACTCTATGCCTGTAGATGTACTTCGAATGAATTTGTTGACCATGAAGTTTTCATTTGCAGCGGCCATGGGAACATGGAGTTCAACAAATTGAATGGTTCCATCTGAATTCGAATAGAGTTCATTGATGTCCCAGAGGTGGCCTCCGGCATGGACAGATCCCGAATACAAAAATACGAAGCACAGGATGTTAATCAGTAGTTTCATAACTATCTTTTCTAAAGTGGACCTAGACTAGAGTACAAGCCTATCTTGTAACCCCTAGGATCACTACTCAGCATGTGTGGAATTTATTCACTTCGAATATATAGATGGTCAGCTGTCAGCATGAATGAACTGGAGCGACGTTTTAGTCTTTAGAGTTATTGCTCACAACGAGTTCCGTAACGTAACTCGAGTACTTTTGTTTGCCCAAAATCAGAGTGTTTCCCATGTTGCCATGTCGCCACATATAACCGGTCGAAGATATGCCCCGGGATCCATGATTGCCCAGATACATTTTCAAGTTCAGAAACTTTCCCCCCGACCTCCTCTACGAAAAGCGGAACCGTGTTTTGGTGTCCGCAGATAACAACTGTTTCTCCCGCTTCGATGTCCGAGATGGCAGCACGCCAGCGGGGAGCATTTTCGGCTGGAATCGTTTCTATGGGAGTGGCGGCGATTGCGGATAAGGGTTCAAGAGTTTGGCGTGTGCGGATGTACTCGGTGCAATACATCTTTTGAATGTTGACACCTTTTAGCAAATGAGCCAGGTCGCGCGATCGTTGTCGACCTTCATCGGTCAGTTCCGGATCGGATCCGAGGCTCTTTTCGGCGTGTCTGAGTACGATCAATGTACAAGGTGTCAGATTCATGACTCTTCCTTCCGAGCAGTACTCGCCAAACTATGACCGAAATCGGCAGGGTTTACTCTTCAATTATGCCCAGAAAGATAAGCGGTTTCATACGTTAATAAGCGGTTCATTCATTATTTGGAGGGAAACCACTGTGTGGGAATCTATGCCTTGGAAATGAGAGTGCCAGATTCGATCGATTAGCGACGAGAACTTGACGTTGGCCTCACCTGCACTGAGACTGAGCGGTCTACTCATAGTAAAGCCATCACTCTCAATCGCAGGAGGCACAATGGAGGCTGGAATTGTGGGACTTCCAAATGTTGGGAAGTCCACTTTGTTCAATGCACTGACATCGGCGGGCGCACACGCGGCCAACTATCCCTTTGCCACCATTGAGCCCAATATCGGTGTCGTTCCTATTCCGGACCCTAGGCTTCAAATTCTTCAGGACCACATCGAAACTCAGAAGATGATTCCAGCATCGCTGAAGATTGTAGACATTGCAGGGTTGGTTCGTGGAGCGAGTACGGGTGAAGGTCTGGGGAACCAATTTCTTAGCCATATTAGAGAAACAGATGCCATCGTTCAGGTGGTTCGTTGTTTCGAAGAGGCACCCGGAGGGGAAGAAATCACTCATGTTGATGGCGATATAGATCCATTGAGAGATGTTGAAACCATCGAAATCGAATTGGTTCTCGCTGATTTACAAACGGTAGAGGGTGCTCTAGATAAAGCGAAAAGGTCTGCGCGGAGTCGTGAAGACGAGGCTATCTTGAGACTGGATCTCTTGGAAAGATTACATCCCGTTCTCGCTGAGGGTCGTCCCGCCAGAGAAGCAGACATTGGGAGTGATCCGCGTTCACCAGGGATGCTCAAAGGGCTTGGCTTGATCACCACAAAGCCCCAAATGTTTGTCATGAATGTTTCTGATGATGATGTATTGGGTGAGGGACCTCTTGCCGCTCAGGTAAGAAAAATTGCAGAAGAGAGAGGTAGCCAAGCGGTTCCTGTTTGCGCTCGCATCGAGGAAGAGTTATCCGAGTTAGAAGAAGAAGATCGCCTAGAGATGCTTTCAGACTATGGAATGGACGAACCAGCGCTTGGAAAGTTGGCTCGTGCTGTATATGAGTTATTGGGGCAGCAATCTTTCTATACTGCAGGTGAAAAAGAGATACGTGCATGGACTGTGAATAAAGGTGCCAGTGCACCGGAAGCCGCGGGTGTCATTCATACTGATTTCCAGCGGGGTTTTATCCGCGCAGAAATCTACTCGGTCGCAGAGATGGAAGAATACAAGTCTGAGAAAGCGATTCGTGAAGCAGGCAAGTTAAGAGTCGAGGGCAAAGAGTACGTCATGCAAGATGCGGATGTTTGCCACTTCCTCTTTAACGTGTAGATCACTTCTTTCCGAAGAACTGTTGCAAGTTCTGTTTGATTCGTGAGAAACGCCGCCCAGTTTTTCTTATGGACGAATATAAACCTGCAATAAGAATAAGAACGAGAAATGCGATCGCCTTCCAGCCGGTAAGGAACGGTTTCTCGTTCAGGATGACGACTTCAGCACCGGTCGTTTTATTATTAATAATCTCAAATCCATTTGGGGCTAAAGCGGGAAACAGCAATTCATCTTTGAAACGGCTTCCTTTTTCTAAGTATGCACGACAAATGTTGCCTATTTTTGGAATGGGATTCTGTGCAGGACCACAGAGCACGAGATCGCTTCCATCACTGGTAACAAATGAAATCCGCATCGGATTGGGTAAAGGGTTCGTGGGATCGTTTCCCTTTTCGAACTGATCAACATTCATAGTGACTCGCCAAAGATATTGATAATTTTCTCCACTACCTCCGACGTATTCACGTGTCATCTCTGTGATTTCACCCGTTGCGATCACATCCGATACTTTTCTGAGTGTCTCCGGTGACATCGGAGCTTTACCAGCGAGAACGGCGCTATGGCATAGGAGAACTAACATGAAAGATCCTAGGACCCAGTTCAGGCAATATTTTTTCATTTGTACTCCATGTTTCTAGGGTGAAGTTATCTAGTCATTTCCTGGAGATCGACGTGCATGTTGAGTCATATTGATGAATTCACTTCCGTCAGGAAGGGTCATATAAATGGTGAATTTGAATTCGTCATCTGAAATGAGTTCTTCAACGGCTCGGGTCGCGGAAGATGTTCCAGTGGCGGGGTCAGTCTGAATCCATGTCCAAGTGATAACTTTCTCTGTTCGGGTACCTGTTCCCGTAGCGATGCCAGTGCCAAAGGTGTCTATCCATGAGGAAACATAGATATTCTTGATGGTGTCAAATCCTATGAAGCCGTGAGCTTCAAAAGGCATACCATTGAAATCCATAGGCATGATTTTTTGTGACAAATAACGATTCCCCAATACCGGCTTGTACTCGCACTTAAGCACATTTGTCTGCGGAGGAGAATCTGGATTCATCCATGTTTGGATGTCGATATTCCATTTACCGACTCGTTTCATCAACGCTTGATGCTCTGGGCCGGGAGTCATGAACTCCATCCATTTTTGCATCGGGTCGACGTCTGTTGCAGAAGCCTTTCTCTGGTCGAAAAGCCACTCCCAAAGGTCTTCCCTCCCGTAGGTTTTTCGAAAGATGTTGTGACCCGTTTTGGCAAATTCGGTGTACTTCACAGGAGACCCTGCGGCTTTCAGTGCTCTTTCCATTTCCCGAGATCTTTCAACGGGCACGATAGGATCTGATTCTCCATGAAAGATCCACAGCGGAACTTTTGAGAAGTTGGCGGCACCCGATGGCTCCCAGCCTCCGCAGAGGGGGACGGCTGCGGCAAACAACTCGGGCTTACTCGCGATGGCACCAAAACTGCCGAATCCACCCAGCGATTGACCGGTGACATAGATTCTGTTGCGATCGATGGGGGAGTTTTTGGCGAGTCCTTCGATGAGTTCGAGGACCTCAGGCATCCGTTCTAGGAGACCAATTTGAAGAATGCGTTCAGCATTTTCCATTATTTTAGGTCTGGCCCAAATCGCTTTCTTCCCCGACGAAGGTGCGATGACGAAGCAGGGGAATTTTTTGCGCATTTCTGGCTGAGCGAGAATATCCGCAGCGACTGCTTTTCCGCCCCGACCATGTAGGACCAGTACCAACGGATACTTGCGATCGATACGAAGTTCCTCGGGGATCATCATGTGGTAGACGAGGGCGTTGCCCTTCGAATCAGTGAAGATGGATTCCTTGTAGTAGAGAGGGCTGTTAGTTGGGCTGACCTGAGCGGATAGCGGAGCACAAATGAAGCTACCAAAACCAGCGGCCCATATCATTAGGACGATCAGCGGGGTCGAATAAGTTCGGACAGACACAGAATCACCTGATTTCAAAAGAGAGTTCATTCGCGCTATTTTCCAGTGTCAGTTACGGGTTTCAATGGGGGTCTTTGTAGATGGTATTTACTCTGTTCTTGCCATGCTCTTCCCAGTGCGATGAGTTGAGATTCTCCGTAGATATGGCCTGTAAGGGTGATGGATCGGGGCATATTGTTTTGCTCAAAGCCACACGGAGCTACCAGAGCGGGATGGCCGGTGAGGTTCGTGATCCCGAGCGAGGTGAAATCGTCGGCAGGTGCAACGTATGCATCAAGCCCGCCGAATATGCTGTTCATATCCCGCATCAGGAGTGATCTGATGCGTTGAGCTCGGATGTAATCTACTGCTGGAATGAGACGAGCCACCCGAAATGTGTTGGGCCAAGCCTGTGATCCTTGTTCGACAAGTTCGTCATCAAGATTATTGCGAGTGAAGTCATCGAAGGCTGCAGCGCTCTCGGCAAAGAGAATAATCATGAGTGGCCACAATGGATAGTCAGGAAGATCAGTATCGATTAACTCCACACCGATCGATTTTAATTCAGTGAGCACTGTTGCGTGGTCGGGGTACTTTTCAAAAAGTTTGGCAGAGTATCCGACTTTCCAACCGTCTACAGATACGTCAGCTGGGATATCAAAGTGTTCATCGACGGCAGATATATCTTTCGGATCTGAACCATGAATAGAACTGAATACAAAAGCAGTATCTTTAAGGCTGCGGCATATCGGTCCTAATTTGTCCATGGACCATGAGAGAGCCATGGCTCCATGCTTAGAGACTCTTCCAAAAGTCGGTCGCAATGAAGAGTTCCCGCAACGAGTCGAGGGGCTGACGATGGATCCCAGTGTTTCAGACCCGATGGCAAAGGGGATGGCGCCTGCGCCAACAGCAGCAGCAGAGCCCGCAGAAGAGCCACTGGATCCGAAATCAGTGTTCCAGGGTGACAGTGTTTTGCCGCCATACCAGATATCTCCCATTGCCAGTGCTCCCAAGGTGAGCTTGGCAATCAATATAGCGCCAGCCTCGTCGAGCCGCTTAACGACAGTGGCGTCTTGGTCGAGGACCTGATCCTTGAAGGGCATCGCTCCCCAGGTAGTTTTCGTGCCTTTGACTGAGCAGAGATCTTTTACTCCATAGGGGATTCCATGAAGGGGCCCTCGATATTTTCCTTGAGCGATATCTGCGTCGAGAAGAACGGCTTGTGCCAAAGCGCGTTTTTCAGTGAAAGAAATGACACAATGAAGTTGTTGATCGATTTCGCGGAGACGAGTGAGAAACAACTGAGTTAACTCAACACAGGAAACTTGGCCTGATTTGATGAGAGAAGAGAGTGTGGGGATTTCTGCCCAATAAAGATCTTTAAGATCTTGAGGGCGTTGCACCAAAGGTAAATCGTCGATGCTGAAATTAGAAATCGAGCGAACCGGGGACACTGGTCGGTGCGGTGAAAAGAGAGTCGCAGGTGCGAGAGAGTTCTCTATCGGCACATTTCTAAGAGCCTGAAACCCCTTAATGTTTTCTTGTGCCCAGGGAAGTAATTCGGCGAGTTCTTTATCGGTGAATTCAAGTCCAGCAAATTCGGTCGCAGATTTTACTGGAGTGACGTCTGGTTTATCTTCACCGCCTCCTGCCTCCTGAGGTGATAGAAGAAAGCATATTATTCCGAGAGTGAATGGAATCATTTTTAATCCTTAGGAGAACTGGAGCCTTCGTTTTGGGCGTAAGAGACGCAATCTTCCCAGAGTTGGGGAGTGTTTTTGCCAACGGTGAGCACAGTTGCTGAAGTTAAATCAGAACTATTGGAAGAAGTTCGCATAGCTTTTTGAAAGCCGTCTTTTTGATCAGAGTGCATGAGAACAATTCGCGGGGGGCCTATCCGAGGAATCAGATCCTCCAGCATCTCAGTGAGAGATGACTCTGGAACGACTACGACCACAGGCATATGTTGATTATCCCACCAAGATCGAAGTTTTGGCATGAGCCTGAGGGGAATGCGTGATGAACAGATCAATAGATGAGTTCGTGCGAGTTCTAGCATTCCAATATGTGCTGAAGCGTAAGGGAAGGGTTCGGTGGTTGTCGCCAGTTTTTTCCAGGGCTTTTGAGCAATGATCTCGTCGATATCTATGGCCACCCAATGTGCGTCTTTTTCCAATACCGCAATGGTTCCATTGGATAATGATTGATTCAACGAGCCCTCTACTGGTAGCGCACTCCAGAGGTGTATTCCTGTTGATTCAGGAGAGGAAATCGAGAACTGGGCAATAGAGTCATTCACGATGACGGGAGGAGGAGGCGTAAATCCTGGAGCTGTCGTCGCCATACGAACCGAAGTTCCGGTTGGGAGAGGAACGCTGGCTTCCAATATTAGGTTTTGTCCCGTCCTTGCGACGGCGTCCATGGCAATCCAGAAACGTGAAGATTTGGCTGCGAATCCCAAAGCGATCATGAATCCAAACCAGAGGAACCACGCTGTAAATAGAACTCTTATCCAGCGCGCAGATTTGTCGGTTGGGTTTTTCATTCTGGACTTCCCCTCATTCACTTATCCTGTTCAGCGATGTTGGCACAGTTCGGTCGTCTATAGCTACTCGTGATCTTTGTGATCAATCCATTTTTAACGGGTAGGACTGAAGATCGGAAAGATCGTAACTATTGAAATCAAGTGGAGAGCCCTTGTCGTTCCATTTCAAAGTTCCGCGATGGAATCGGTCTTGATTCTGTTCCCGATCTGCTTGTCGAAGTCGCAATGCCCAATGGGTGACAGGGAAAGCCAAGTGATCCCAAGGGATTTCATTCCAGTGAAACCATTCCACCTCAAGGCTCTCCGGACCAGGTTCGAAGTGAGGTTCTTTCATCCTTGCGAGGTATTTGACATGTATTTGGCCGATACGTGGGAGGTCGATAGAGACAAATGGCTGGATGATTTCGACGTTGGCTTTCGCTTCTTCCCAAGTTTCCCTGGCAGCGCCTTCCACTGAGGATTCACCGAGTTCTAGAAATCCTGCTGGAGGTGTCCATGCGCCATACGCAGGTTCAATCGCTCTTTTGCAGAGCAGGATTTTTTCGTCATGCTCAATCAGAGTGCCGACGACGACTCTAGGATTTCTGTAATGAACGAGATCACAAGCTGTACAGACTCCACGTATCCGATCTTCTCCAGCTGGGATTTTTTGTGTGAGCGATGCTCCGCATTGGTCGCAGTAGATGGGGTCGGGGTCGATCAAGTCGTCCTCTATTTCTAGTTTTGTACGGTATTGAAGTTCGCAGAGAGGTGACGGGTGAGCAAGGGGCGATTAGAACTGTATTGGTGAATAGCCTTCAGGAGGTTCTTGTGGAATCCTGTTGTATTGAAGAGAGAGAGTCAGACATTGAAGAAAATCACACCTGTTATCGCAAGAAACTGCTGGATTCTGCTGGTTCATCTTTGGGTTATTGCGGGATGTGCACAGGTGCCCCAAGAGCGTGAACCCGAAGACGGCGAATTCTCTGAGACCTCTATCGTGGTTATTCTCGCGGATGATTTAGGCTGGGCAGATATCTCCTGTCAGGGCAGTGCATGGGAAACCCCCGCGATCGATCAATTGGCCAGAGAAGGTATTCGATTTACCCGTGCTTATTCGAACGGGCCTAATTGTGCTCCCAGCCGAGCTTGCTTGATCACAGGAACAGACGTGGCCACTCATGGTGTCTTTACTGTTCCACCTGCGACTCGTGGGAAGGCTGAAAATCGAAAGTTGAATCCCCCCAAATCCAGAAGGGTGCTGCGAGATGAAGCTGTGACTCTCGCAGAAATGTTATCGGAGAAGGGATACAGGAGTGGGCATATCGGAAAATGGCATGTAGGAGATGATCCTCGCACTCAAGGATTCGATGTTTCCATAGCCAGTGACCGAAGAGGACATCCCAAAACTCACTTGGCTCCCTGGAATCTGCCAGATCTTCCCGAGCAGGAAGCCGGGACAGAACTCGCCGATGCTCTCACAGATCATGCTGTCGAATTTATTGAAGAAAGTGGCGACGAACCGTTTTTTCTAATGTTGTCTCATTATGCGGTGCACACCCCGGTTCAGGCTCCACAGAAACAGATTCAAAAATGGAAAGAGAAGTTCCCCGAAGCTTCCAAAAGAGTTTGGAAATATGCAGCCTTGGTCGAAAGTCTCGATCGGTCTGTGCAGAGAATCAGAGATGTTCTCGAGAGGACAGGTCGATCCAGAAATACGTTGGTTCTGTTTACGAGCGATAATGGGGGGCTTGAGAGTTTTACCGACAACGGCCCTCTCAGGGGTGGCAAGGGAATGCTTTACGAGGGCGGGGTCAGAGTGCCTTTGATCGCATGGGGAGCGGGTCTTAAAGGAGGGCGGATCAATTCGACAGATTCCGTACAGCTGACAGATCTTGCGCCAACGTTTCTTGAATTGGCTGGGGCGTCCGCTCCGGAGCCGGAACTTCTCGTGGGAACAAGCCTCAACCCGGTGTTGTTCCAACAAGGGGCTCTTCCCGAAAGGGATTTAATGTGGCACTTCCCAGCCTATCTAGAGGGTATTCGTAGTATTCATGGAACTTGGCGGACAACGCCAGTTTCTTCGATAATGCGAGGGGATGACAAGTTGCTGGAGTTCTTTGAGGACGGTGACCTGCAGTTGTATGACCTCAAAGATCCGACTGAACAGATCGACCTTTCTGCTCAGGACCCGAACAAGGTCAAAGATCTCCGAGAACGGCTTCAGCGATGGAGGAAGGCTAAAAAAATGCCTATGCCTTCTGGGCCTAAAGATCAGTGATGACTCGACACAGAGCCCTTAAGGGGGGATTCTGGAGAGGGTTGGCCATCGTTGTATTTCCCAGGAGCTATTAGGAGAGCACATGTTTCCCTTTCGTGCTTTCCGATTCCTGGCTCCCTTGGTGCGCGAACAGAGGCCGATTTTTCTCGTCGGCATCGTTCTCATCCTCTTGACCAGTCTGTCACAAGTTGCGGTTCCTCGTTTAGTGGGACTCGCGATCCAGAAGTTGGAAACGGGTGTTGGCTTACATCTGATTACTCCCATCGCGTTTGCCATGGTGGGTGCAGTATTGATCAGAGGTTTGACGTCGTTTTGGACGAGAGAAACTGTGATTGCTTCCAGTCGGAGGATTGAGAAAAAGCTGCGTGATCAATTGTACGAGCATATTTCCAGTCTAGATGGATCGTTCTATTCCAAAACACACACGGGTGATTTGATGAGCCGATTCACCAGTGATATCGAAGCGGTGAGAATGGTGTTCGGTCCTGCGGTGATGTATTCGGTACAAACTGCCTTCACATTGATTTTCGCACTCTCAATGATGATTCAGATCGACTGGAAGTTGACGCTCTATTCCTTGATACCCCTTGGATTCCTGACAGTGGCGATTCGAGTGATAGGTCCAAAAGTGCACAAGGAATCGATGCGTGCTCAGGAGATGCTTTCAGGGATATCTGTGCACTCTCAGGAGAACTTTGCCAATGCACCAGTGATCAAAGCCTTCGTGGTTGAAGACGCTGAAGTCGAACGCATGCAAAGATTGAGCCACGACTACTTCCGGCAGAATTTAAGAATCGCAAAACTAAGAGCCATCTCAGGAAGTGCCATGTGGCTCTTCGGGGACTTGGCTCTTGTCACTCTCCTTTTGGTGGGAGGAACCCGAATCCTATCTGGGGAATTAGGGCTGGGAGATTTCGCGACTTTCAATGGCTGTCAACTTCTCCTGATCTGGCCAATGATTGCACTGGGTTGGGTCATGAACTTGTTTCACAGGGGAGCGGCGAGTGCGGAGCGATTGCAGACGATTTTGGATGCCTCACCTCTCGTTGATAATGCTCAGGCGAGAAGCGATTTAAATATTTCCGAAGGAAGAGTCAGTTTCGATAAGGTCTCATTTCGATATCTGGAGAGCGAAAGACCTGCGCTGGAAGATGTTTCGTTCAATCTGAAGGCGGGAGGAACTCTCGGAATCGTGGGTACGACTGCCAGTGGAAAAACGAGTCTGCTTCATCTGGTACCTCGATTATCTCCGGTAAGTTCTGGCAAGATATTGATCGACGGAAATATGCTGGAGCAGTATCCACTGGGTGAACTTCGAGCTGCAATTTCTATGGTGCCGCAAGAGCCCTTTTTGTTCAGCGCAACGGTCGCAGAAAACATCTCGTTTGGCGTGGACAATGCCACTCATGAAGAGATTGTTGCAGTTGCGCGCTTGGTTCGAATGGATCAAGAAATTGAGAAGTTCCCTGACGGTTACAACCAGAGAGTTGGAGAACGTGGCATTACGCTCAGCGGGGGGCAGAAACAGAGACTTGCCATCGCCAGAGCGATTCTTCAAAGACCTCGGATTTTGCTTTTGGATGATGTGCTCTCTGCTGTTGATTCAGAAACAGAGACCGCCATCCTTGCCGGGCTGAAAGATTGGACCAGAGATTTAACTTCTCTGATTGTCACTCACCGGCTCAGTGCAGTGACTCATGCAGATGAGATTGTTGTTTTAGAAGATGGCAGGATTGTCGAGCGTGGAACCCATCAAAGCCTGTTAGAGAAAAAGGGTCGTTATAACAATCTCTGGAAAAAGCAAACAATTGAGAGCGAACTGGAGGATCTCGAATGATCTCCAGGAAAAACGATAAAGCAGATAAAAAGAAGGAACGGGATGACTCCGAAGACTTCCACGTCGAGGAAGTCATCGATCGCCCATTTAGTAAGGCTTTAGCGGGAAGATTACTTCACTATTTGAAGCCATATCGATTATTAGTGGCCTCTTCTATCTTTCTTATCCTTGTCAATACAGGCCTTTCTCTCATAGGACCTTTGTTGATCAAAGAAGCGGTGGACGGCCCCTTGGCTCTCCCTGCACAGGGGATTGAGGAACGGGAATTGACGGGGCTTGGTCAATCGATGGCCGACATTGGCGCATGGATGGGCTTAGATCCTATCATCGTAGGAGCCACTGCTGCCGATCGTGCCCAATGGCTTTGGTTGCTCGTGGGTATCTACGCCTCGACGCTCTTGGTTCAAATATTGATGCGTTATGGCGAGACGATGGTGCTCAACCTGACAGGCCAAAACGTGATGAGAGATCTACGTTTGCAGGTCTTTGCCCATTTGCAAAAACAGAGCGCATCTTTTTATCATACTAATCCTGTCGGGCGCCTTGTGACGCGAGTCACCAGTGACGTGGAATCTCTGAATGAATTATTTACGAGCGGATTTGTGACGCTTGTAGGAGATATCCTTGCGATCACAGGAATCGTCATCATGCTGTTTTGGACAAATTCTGATCTGGCACTCATGGTTTTATCAACGGCTCCAGTGCTTTTGATTTCGACAACGATCTTTAGAAAGTTTGCTAGAAAGCACTACAGGGAAGTTCGCCGCCGGTTAGCCCACATTAACGCTTTTACTCAGGAGTCCATCAGCGGGATGGAAGTCATTCAGGTTTGTAGGCGTGAAAAGGAACAAGCGACTCGGTATTCAGAAATCAACGGCAAGCTCAGAGACGCACATTTGAAGAGCATTTTTTGGTATGCGCTGTTCTTTCCAACCGTCGAATTACTCTCTGTGGTCGCTCTCGGGATCATCGTTGTTCAAGGCGGGCAACGAATAGAGGCAGGGACCGCAACATTCGGTGAGTTTTTCCTCTTCTGGACCTATTTAACCCGTCTTTTCACTCCGGTGAGAGATTTGGCAGAGAAGTACAATCTTCTTCAGTCTGCAATGGCCTCGAGTGAAAGAGTCTTTTCGGTTCTGGACTCCGATACATCTCTTCCTGAGGGGGAGCCTCACTCAGATGAAGATCTCGCCCCGCTGAATGAGATTCGATTCGAAGGTGTTTCTTTCGCATACGATCCAAAGACGCCTGTTCTGCAAAACGTTTCATTCTCTGTCAAAAAAGGCGAGACGGTGGCCATCGTCGGCGCTACCGGTGCAGGCAAAAGTACGATCATTAATCTACTGCTGAGATTCCATGATCCGGTCTCTGGGAGCATCACTTTGAATGGCGATGATATCCGCGAGTCTTCTCTCGTAGAGCATCGTGAAAGATTTGGCTTGGTGTTGCAGGACGTTGCCGTTCTTTCCAGAACCCTGGGAGAAAACATTCGTTTTGATCGTGATATCCAACGCAGCAAAATTCTTGAAGCCCTTGAACAGGTCAATGGTCAAGACATCATTGCGCGACAGAGTCAGGGATTAGATGAGCCGATGATGGAACGAGGAAGAACTCTTTCCAGCGGTGAACGCCAGTTGGTTTCATTTGCCAGAGCACTCGCCGGAAATCCAGAGATCTTGGTTCTGGATGAAGCTACAAGCCATGTGGACACGGAAACGGAAACACGAATCCAAGCGGCGATTGATAAAATGGTCGAAGGGCGTACTTCAGTGATAGTGGCTCATCGATTAAGTACTGTTCGGAAAGCCGATAGGATTCTTGTTTTGCATCATGGTCAATTGAGAGAATCGGGTACCCATAATGAATTAGTATCTCAGGATGGGATTTACGCCAAACTCGTGAAACTCCAATTTCAATCCCGCTGAAGCTCAATAGTTCCCAAACCACACGCCGGACACGAGAGTCCCCTCCCTGATATGGACATATTCCCAAGAATGAAGCCTTAGGGAACTTCTTTAATTGACACTCGCCAAATTTGTTTCAGGATCTATGGGGTGAACCCTGTTCCAGAAAAATGACAAGTCACGGAGTATTCAAATGACGACCTCTTTGCTGATCACGACCCTTACAATTTTAATGGGTGGAAACCTTGGCCTTGAAGCACAGGACCCACCGATCACCTCCACGCAGAATCCGGCACAGAGCTCAACACAGAGCTCAAAGCAGGGGTCGCATGATTTGGCAAGGTTCTATCCTTTCGAGACACTGATCTTTGCCGGAAGTTGCGGGATCAATGATTTGGATTCGGAACTCTTGTCCAGTCCACTCGGCAGGTTGATGAGCCAAGAGAGATTCCAATCCTTGAAATCTCTGAAAGGTCTCGATCAAGTTCGCCAGTTGGTCAGAGGGTTTTCCGGAATGAGTGATTCGGACCAAGAAGCCGCCGAAGCTCTATTGGACGCATTTGCTTCAGGCCAATACGGAATGGCAATGGGGATTTCTGACATCTTGATCGAATCGATGAGACCGGAAGTCATTGGTTATCTGATCGTTGATGCTGGTGAAGATGCGGAAAAAGTGAAAAGTAGAGTGCAGTCTGTCCTTATCAGTTTTATTCAGTCTGATCCTTATATTGAAAAAATAGGAGAAGAACGTTGGATGGTGTTGAGCCAAGCGGGCGAGTTGGGCGGCATCGATCTCTGGTGGAAAACCGATGAAGGCCGAGTTGTGCTTGCCCTAGGCGAGGGAAGCGCGAAAGCTTATTCGGACGTGACGGCTGGACAGAGGAAGTCACTCGCTGATTCTCCTATCTATCAAGCTGGCATGACCAACTGTATTGGTGAAGGAGCTGTGACTGCGTCTTTCCAGTTCGACTTACCCGCGATTCTCGGTCTTGTCTTAGACACCATAGAGAGTTTCGGTGAGCAACTTCCACCGCAGGTAGATGGTGTGGTTGATCAGATGTCCAGAATAGGTACGCAGCATATTGCTAGCGGAGTTATGGATGACGAAATGCACCCATTTCGTTTCGGCTGGAGTTTCCCGTTTAGGACTGAAGGAAAGTCTTCGAATACGACTTTGAAAACGGAAGATTTTTTAGGAGTTCCAAAGCAGAGTTATCTTTATTCAGTTGCACGTTTTGACGCCAATAGTTTTTACCAAGAGTTGTTGGTATTTATTGAGAAGTTGTTTCCCGAAGAAGATGCTTGGCAAGTTACGCAATCAACAAGAACCTTCGAGGCTGTTCTCGGGATTAAGATCGAGAACCTTCTTGAATCTTTGGGGCAGCGAATAGTGATTTTTGAAGAGCCAAAAGCGAGGGGCATCCTTCCCGGTTTTGTTGCGGTACTTCCCGAATGTGATCCCAAAGTTGTTCAGCAAGCGGTAAAGAAGTTGGTGCCGTTCATACAACTCGGGCTTTCCAGTTTTGGGGCGAGTATTGAACCAGGAAGTCTTTCTATAAATCACGGCGAAGAAAAACTCACGATTGATTATTTACAACTTCGAGGTGTTTCAGTTCCAACCGTTCTGAGTTGGGTCGAGCTGAATGGACAGTTACTTCTGGCTCCTAACCCAGGAATTCTGGAGCAAACTTTGTTCCGGCTTCGGCAGGGTGAAGAAACAGGAGTCTTCCCCGACCTTGCAGATGCGAGTGGGTATAGTCGATTGGACTTGGGGAAATATTTAGAGTGGGCATGGCCGACACTTGTTCCATTGATTCAGACTCAGCTATCAGGAGACGCGCTTTCTAGTCGTCGCGTGCAGGCAGGATCCCTTCCTTCAGCGCATTTATTCGAAGGTTGGAGTATTGAAGGACATTGTTTTTCAATACCTGAGGGCGGCAGTATGGCGAAGTTTAAATCGCCGATGCCCATGGGAGTTGAAGCCGCAGGCGGAATGGCGTTGGAAGGATTTTTTCAAGGACTGAAGTTCTTTGAAAACATGAGCATGGAGCTCGAAGATTCTGCCGCCGAAGGGGGAATGGCTGATCCATTCGCCGAGGTCGATACCATCTTGATACCTGAAGAATCCGGGATCCCCGAAGTTCTTGAAGGCGAGAACTCTGAAAAGGAAAAAGCTCCGATTTCGGATGAGCTTCCACTCTGATAATGAGGGCTCTTTAAATTGAGCCGATCACGGGGAGAGGTCCTACAAGAGGTTTTGCATATTCGATGAAATCCTCTGTCACGTCGCAGCCGTCTTTTATCCAGGAAGCCGGCATCACTTTTGTTTTGCGGGCGACTTCTTGTAAGGGAACCGGGACGTATTCGACTGTATAGGGATGATCAGAAGTTCTCCGAATCGTTAGGCTTGCACCTATATGGTCATCGAGTGCGGCTTGAACTGCGGCTCGACCGCTCTCGCGGGCCTCGGTGCGATCTGATGCACTGACGCAGTCAGCAAATGATCTTTGAAGGTAACCAAAAGTATCTGCACGAACGCGAAGCTTGCTTCCAAGTCGTTCGCGAATCAGTCGAGCTAAATAATCACCGAGCGCTCCGCTTCCTGAGAGCTGAACATTACCATGTGCATCTCTTTCCACTGAGCCTGACAATTGCTCTGCGAGCATTTGTGTAATGGAGGTCCCTTCGGCATTGTGTATTCCCTCGCTCACTGCGATCATGCAGCGACCTTCCTTCGAGTAAACACGATCCACATCGGTGATAAAGCGGTCAATATCAAAGATTGATTCTGGTAAATAAATCAGATTTGGACCTGTCCCATGTTCAGTTCGGGCCAAGGCACTTGCCGCCGTCAGGAAGCCGGCATGACGGCCCATGATGACATCGATCTTGATGCCGGGGAGGGCTTTATTGTCGAGACTGTCACCCATCAAAGCACATGCTACAAACTTTGCTGCGGACCCGAATCCAGGGGTGTGATCATTCAGGACAAGATCGTTGTCGATCGTTTTTGGGACGTGGAATGCTCTGAGTTCGTATCCCGCATTTTGGGAAACTTCGGAGATGATTCGACAGGTATCAGCACTATCGTTACCTCCAATGTAGAAGAAGTAACGGATATCTCTTGTTGAAAGCTGTTCGAAAATTTTGCGGCAATAATCTTCGTCGGGTTTGTCGCGACTCGATCCTAGAGTCGCTCCGGGAGTAAGAGCGATTTTGTTAAGAGAGTCTTGGTCAAGTTGTCCTAGGTCACAAAGATGACCTTCGAGCATTCCCCTGACAGCATGGCGGGCGCCAAAGATAGATCCTGCGAGTCCGGATTCCTGTATAGCTTCCACGACTCCAGCTAGCGAGGCATTGATGACGACAGTGGGTCCTCCGGACTGGGCAATGATGGCGTTTCCTGCGGGTAGGGTCATCTCTCCTCCAATATGGTCACTTGTCACAGTAGTGGATTAATTTGAAGTCATGAGGATACCCTAATGGAAGGGGGAAAGACCAGCCATGAATGGGAATGTTGAATAACTCAAACCCCGGCTGCCCAGCAGCAGGGGTGTTGACACGGGAGTCTTTAAGAGCGGATTATTAGGCTCGTATTTACGGGGCCGGTTGAGTCAGCTTCACCGTATCTGTAACGCCTTGACCGACAACGATGTTTTCCAGAACCAGATTATTTTTATCGATCGTAAGTAGGACAGATCCATGTCTTGGGTCAGCCACTTCCATTACGGGGTGTTTTCCATTCACTCTCGAACTTGCTCCCCCATGACCGACAACGACATAGAGAGTTCCACCCTCTGTACCCAGATCAAATTGCGAAGTGTTTTCGCTCAGTATTTTTCCATCTGAGCAAAGCGTTTCACGGTTTGGAATTCCGAAATTGGGAGACTCTCCATAACCGTACACCCCTTTGATCAATGAAGATCTCTCATAACAATGAGAATGGCCCGCAAGAAATAGGTCTACACCCCCACCCTCAAGAATGGGCAAGAGAAGCTCTCTGACAGCTACAAGTCGGCCGTAACTATCATTGCTGTCCTCTGAAGTGTGCGTTCCTAGTGAATAGGGAGGGTGATGCATGAATACGATGCACCATTTTTTATCTTGTTGGGCCAGGTCCTTTTTCAGCCATTCCACCATTGGGGACTCGGCAGTGATTTTGGCCCCGCTAGAATCAATAGAAATGAAGTGTACGGGACCGTTATCAAAGGAGTAATACGCCTCTGTGCCACTGGGGTATCCTCCTGATTCGCCATTGCGAGGCAGGAGGTAAGCATCGAAGTAAGGGCCGGATTCGGTTTCGACAGAGGAGCTTTTGACCTCATGATTTCCAATAGCAGGCCAACATGGAAATTCTGAAAGTAAATGTGAATAAGGCCTGAAGAATCTTGCAGTGAACTCTCCATTGGTTCCATGACTGTAGGCCATATCTCCAACATGAAGCATCAAGTCAATACGTCCGTCCGGACCGAGCTTATTAAGATGAGATTCCATTTCAGAGAGCACATTGAATTGAGCACTTTTTCCGGTGCCGCTATCACCTAAAACCCAGATTCGCATCGTTTCATCGGACTCTTCCCCCATTGCAGAAAGAAACGTTCCTTCTCCGATAAAATTTCCCACGATTGTGACTTTGTATTCGATCAAGGAGTGCTCTGGGAGTCCTGAAATTTGAGCAGAATAGTCAAGGAACTCAGGGATCACTGATAATGCTTCAGATTCAGTGATCAGGTTCCATGCAGGGGTATTTGAGGAGTCCTGAGGGGATTTCACCCGCCAGGAGACGAGAGGTTCAATCTCCTCGTTTTTGTCGTCTACCATTCTCCAGGCGATGATGGCACTGGAGCCTGAGACCTGCTGAAGGTATGGGATTCTGGGCAAATCGCTGGGGATCATCCCTCGATTATCGAGCCGATAGACTGCGGCCAGCATGAGTAAACAAAGAAATAGAAGGAGAAAAAACCGCGCCATGGACTGTTATACTTTCCATAGGAAATTTAGTTTCGTTGAATCGGTCTTGAGTGACCTGATCCTCGCCTGCCAGTAAGATACCTGCTGTGGAGAAAAAAATTGCTACAGATTCAGGGAATTCATAAATCTTTCGGTGACCAGTACCTGTTCCATGATGCAGGCTGCTTGATCGATGCTGGAGAAAAAGTCGGCATCGTTGGAGCCAATGGCCACGGAAAATCGACTCTATTGAGGATGATCTTGCAAGAGCTGGACCCCGATCAGGGAGCCATCGCTGTCAGCAGGGGCATTCGAATAGGGCATTTGTCACAGCATCTGGTGTTTTCTAAGAAGACTGTTCTGGATGAAGCCTGCACTGTCTTGAAAGAGGAAGACGGTTTTTTGCCCGTTTTCAAAGCGGAATCAATGTTGATGGGATTAGGTTTTTCTGAAGACCAACTTCATCAGCCACCACAGGAGCTTTCAGGCGGTTTTCAGGTTCGACTGAATCTTGCCAAGGCTCTCCTCGAAGATCCCGACCTTCTCCTTCTCGACGAGCCCAATAACTACCTTGATATCGTGAGTTTGCGTTGGCTGAAGGATTTTCTACGCAAATGGAGAAGAACACTTCTGTTAGTCACTCACGATAGAGAGTTCATGGATGCTGTAACGACTCATACCCTTGCGGTGCACCGACAAAAACTTCGCAAATTTACCGGCGGTACAGAAAAAGCCTGGCAGCAAATTTATATTGAGGAAGAGATGCATGAAAAGACGCGCATTAATTCCGAAAGAAAAATTGCACATGAAATGCGTTTCGTAGAAAGATTTAGAGCGAAAGCACGTAGAGCTTCTCAGGCTCAATCAAGACTAAAGCAAATCAACAAGCGGGAACGCCTCGACAAACTCAATGAGATTTCAACGCTCACTTTTTCTTTTCAGTATCAACACAATCCAGGCAAGTGGGCTCTTGAGACTCGGAACTTAAACTTTGCCTACGCTGATGGCCCAACGTTGATTCAGAAATTAGATCTTCATATCGGTGCGGGCGATCGGATTGGTGTGATTGGCCAGAACGGTAAAGGAAAGTCAACATTATTGAGGCTTATGGCCGGCGAGCTCAAGCCAGTAGAAGGCGAAGTGAGAACGCATCCGTCGACAATGATAAATTTATTTGGTCAAAGTGCTATGAAAGTATTGCAGCAGAAAAGGTCTATTGAGGAAGAAGTCTATGACGCCAACAACATGCTCAATCGAACACAGGTTAGAGATATCTGTGGAGCTATGATGTTCGGTGGTGACTTAGCACTGAAAAAGGTGGAGGTATTGTCAGGAGGCGAGAAGTCGAGAACGCTACTCGGGAGAGTGTTGGCGTGTCCTGGTAACTTGCTCCTTCTTGATGAGCCAACAAATCACTTAGACATGGCCAGCACTGATGCACTCATCGAAGCGATTCGGGCATATGAAGGTGCAGCAGTCATGGTGACTCACGTGGAGTCGGTTCTTAGAGAAACGTGTAATCGCCTAGTGATATTCGATGACGGCAAAGTTCGAGTGTTTGAGGGCGGATACGATGACTTTCTTAGGCGCCATGGTTGGAGTAGCGAAGATGCACCTCCAGAAACAACCGAGCCTCGAAAGCGTCGTGAAAACCGAAAAGACCTCAAGCGTGAACGTGCTCAAATCATTCAGGAGAGGTCGAAGTTACTTAAGCCTCTGAAGCAGACGATAGAGAGCAACGAAAAGCTGATAATGATGCTTGAGGAAAAAGTAGAAAAAATGGAAGCGCTATTGATCAGTTCATCCGAAGAAGGTGATGGTGAAGCCATCGCAAAGCATGCGCAAGAGCTCAATAATTTGCGGTCCTCTATCGACAAAGCATTTGAGAAATTCGAGCAGGCCAGCGAAGAGCACGATCGACATGAAGCTGAATTCGAAAAGCGATTAAGTTCATTTGATTAACTATTCAGACATCCATGAACAAGTGTTGGCACTAATCGTAGATCAAATCACTGATTGTGTATGAGCGGTTCTCCTGGATAAGTTTGCGAATTGCGGCATGCAACTCGCCTTTGCTATGTTTTTTATCTATCGTTTCGTATGAGAAATCCCATGTTGGGTATGAGATTCCTGATTGATCATTGCGGATCTGCAAGACTTTAAATCGGTTAATCGATTTCTCCTGAATGATTTGATCTGCACATGATTCTTGAAGATCTGATTCTGAATCAATGATGAGCACGTCGAGATCGTTTGTTCGATTTACTATTTCATGATCTTCGGCGTTTAAATGTTGTATATCCCAGTCAGGTGATTGGCAATTCTTCAACAGTTTTGGATCGTCACTGAGGACTGAAATAGAACGATGCTTGCTCGATTTTTCGATCTTCTTTTCGAGAGCGGTTGGCAGTTGGATTGTTATTACAGTTCCGCGATCATGCGTTTGGGAAGATACGGACTGGATATCGAGTGTTCCCCAATGCTCTTCTGCAAACCGTTGAGCGTTGGCCAGCCCTAGGCCAGAACCCTTAGTTCCCTTGGTGGAAAATCCGAATTCGCGAGCATTCTTGAGGACCTCTGGTTCCATGCCAGAACCATTGTCCCGGACTTGAATGATAATGTGTTTATTATTCGAGTGAGATTCAGCTGTAAGGGTGATCTTATTCTGGATAAATCTTCTTTGTAATCCTGAAAAAGAATCTCTGGCGTTAATGACGAGATTCACCAAAACCATCTCGAGTTCAGATACTGATCCTTTGATAGTTAAGTCTCTGAGCTTTTTATAGTGGCACTTGAAATTTATATCATTGGGCAACGCCGAATCCAGGATAGGCGCAAGGTCCTTGATCACGGTTCTCGGACTGAATTGAATATGGTCTTTGTCGGTGGTCTTATTTTGTTGGGAGATATTCAAGAGTTTGGAATTGAGGTCAGTGGCTTTTTTAGCAGTTTCAAGAATCTTGTCGAGGTAGTTTTGGATATTTGACCCCTGCTGATAGCCACGTTTGGCCATTTCAGTGTTGCATGTAAAGATGGTCATCACATTATTGAAGTCATGAACCAATCCCGCGGACAACTGTCCGACGATTCCATAGTTTTCCGATTTAAGCAGATGTTCATTGAGTTTCTTCGAGCGAGCTTGTTCTTGCAAAAGACCTAATTTGAAGAGGCCTATTCCAATCAGATATTGGAGAACGATTTGTATCGATATCAGAATGATTCCGATGTTGCGATTGATGTGCATCGTTTCCTGTGTCCACTCGTGCGTGAATACAAACGTGAATAATAGATGTGTAAGCCCGTAACCAAGAATGGGTATGTTGAGAGAATAGTTCGGCAAGAACGATCGCTTGCTTTTAAATCGTTTGTTTAAGCAAGGGCAAAAATAAAAACCAACAGCGAAATACAAAACTGAACCTATGAAACTAGGAGGAGCGACTTTCCAGAAAAATCTGTCTACTATCATTGAATACTCAAGTGCGATTTGGAATCCTAAGGCAGCAATAGCACACAGACCCGTCACAATTAATATAGTGCTTTTTTGAAATCGCTTTTCGAGAAATAGTTCAGACATTCCCATCGTGAAAAAGCAGAATGATAAGTAGCGAGAAAACTGGGAGATTGTTGAAGTGAGTTGATGTGGAATATCGAATTCAGAATTCATAGCACCCTGAAGTGCTAAGAATGCTCCGATATGATAAGTCGAAAGCAAGATCCAATAATTAGTGAAAAATCTGTTTTGATCGAACTTGGCAGACCTTGAGTAACCCAGGAAAACCAGGGCTGTTAAAAGAAATATTGCTGCTTGAAAACTGTATTGAACAGAATAAATATCGACGTATTGACCAGGCGCCAATTTTATTTCTGTTATCAAGTTACTGATGCTGGTTATTGGGTTCACTCTTCTGCCCCCTCAGGATCACTTTCATTTACAACACAGGAAGGGGTAAACGATTCAGACGTGAAGTCAGTTCCGGGCATTTCAGGGCGCTGATATTCGGATGTATTCGCCCCACATTTGGGGCTCTACCCGGGACTCAGAGGGGTTTAGGGGATCTCGGTGTATTTCCCGCCAGATCGCCTAGAGAGTTCTTCTAGGAATGTAGAGGCGGATCCAGAAGTGGCTCTAAACCCAATCGTATGAATGGGAATGTGTTCAAATCGGTTGCGGGCATCGATGTTGTCGAGAAGAGCAGATCCGTCGATGGGGTTTGCTGCTCGATAAGGCATTCCGTCTGAGAGTAGAACGATGGTGCGAACGCCATTGATAGAAAATGCCGCATCTAATGCGAGATCAGTAGAGGTGAACCCTTCGGGATCAAAACCGTCAATAAACTTCATCGCGCGGCGTTTTTGATTGGGGTGGGCTTTGAGAAGTTGTTGGCTCATTTGCTCAACGTCAGCATCGAATGAGATGAGGCAGAAGTGAAATGATTTTGGAAGCTCTCGAATCATCCTTTTCAGTTCTTTTTGAACTCGTCTCAAGCGCATCCTTGAATCCGGAAGGTCATCAGAGTTCTTGTCGTCTTGATCTCTCTTGCGGTTAACACCAGTGCCTTTATCGGGGTTATTTTTCTCGCCAACGCCCTCAAGTTCAACCTTGGGATCCTTGGCTTTCATAGAAATACTAGTATCGAGAATGAAGACGATTTTTTGACTCACAAGTTCATGGCCAAAGAATCGAATCGGTGTCACTTTTACGCCGGAGCCTTTCATTACAATTTTTGAAGGGTCAAGCTTTTCTTTCTTCTCGAGTTTTTTACGATTTCCTTTCCACAATGAATCCCATTCCGAGGCGGCGAATAGATCTGCTCCAGTGAGTTCTCTCATTGTTTCTCTGAGTTTTTCTGCGACGAGGGAGAGGTCTTTGTCTTTATCTTCCTGAAAGCGAAGAGCTCGAATTAAATGAGGGATGCAACCGTTGTGGTCTTTTTTTAGCAATGCGGATATAGCGCTCAGGACTACGCTATCTTCAGGATCATAAAGTCCTTGAAGGACTGCTTTGAATGATTCGCTTTCTTTGCGTGTGGCAAGATATGTCATCAATAGATCACGCACTTGCTTGCGAGAATGTTCCTTCGCTTGCGTGCAGAGCCAAGATAGACCTACTCCTGGTGATAATCTTTTTAAGCCTCGAAGCGCTGCCTGTTCTACTTCGGGTTGATCAGAGAGAAGTGCTTCATTGATAACCGCTTCCATATCAATAGCGGTTCCATTCATTGCGAGTTTGGCGACTGCGATTTCAATTTCTTCAATATTTTTTGCAGAGACAGCCTTTACCAGAGTGGTGTCACTAGAAGCAGATAAAACTCCTGATGGTGTCACTAGAATAATCATGATCATCGTCGAGAATGTTCTTAGCAAAGTTCGAAGCATTTCCTGACTGGGCATTTAATGTTTTCCGAATCTATACGTGTCGATTAAATTGGTGGATTACATTTCGATTAAGGGAATTTACCATGCCTATCTTTCTTGCAGTAGTTATGACTTTAATCACCATCCCGAATAGCGGTAAGGGACTGTTGAATGAGTCGGATTCTTGTCGAGTCAGCATTCCCGTTGTGGATGGTCAAACGTGGATTGGCCAGCAATGGAATGCGAATCGATTACAGGACTGGGAGATTCAGGGCGGTAAAATTCGTTGCGTCAATTCTCGAAAGAAAGATCCTATTCGGACCGCTATTTGGCTCACAGAAGAGATCAGCCCTGTTGAAGAACTCTCAGCATTCGATCTTAAAGTTCATATGTCTTCAGATCCTAAATCGCCGGATTTTTCTGGGTATGCCGGAATAATATTTGGGATAGGGGGGCGAGAGGTCGATCATCGAATTCGATCGATTGTTCACGATAAACCTGCTCGAGATGGAGGATTGCTAGCGGTCGTCGAGCCAGATGGACGAGTTTGCTTCAGAGATTTTTATACGGGAGGAGGCGGGAGTTCATGGTCTATCGGGGGGGTTCTAAAAGAGAACCAGGTCTTACCGGTACCCGGGCAGGAGTTCGGAGGAAACCCTGTAGGGGAGACTGTTGAAAATGCTGCGGCATGGAACATTCGCCTGACTTTATCTCCTCAAGCCAATGGCACCTTCAATGCGTCTTTGACCAGTTATTTATTGAACTCTGAAGAGGTGGTTTGTTCCGCCGTCTTGAAGGGATTAGTGGGGAGTCAAATTGATGGCTCGTTTGGATTAATTAGCCATTTGGGTGATTCCTCAAGTCCTCATTTAGGTTGGGGCTTTGACCAATTTAAAGTGAGTGGTTCTGCCTTGGCTTCTTTTCCAGAAAGAGCCCTTGGCCCCATTTATGGAGTTCAATATTCGACTTCATGTTCGAAGACAACTGCGGCAATAACCGATTCTTCAACAGTCCGCAGAGTCATGGAATGGAACTTGACTGCACAACTGGCTCCGGTGTCTCCCGATTCGATAAAGGCATGCACCCTAGAACTTTGGCGTCCGGATCCCCCCAAAAGTAAAAAGGAAGATCAGCTTTCATACTCCTGGCAACAATTTGCCACGGGTAGTTTTGAAGCACTTTCCAGAACGGTCAATTTTCATATCCCAGATTTACTCGATTTAGAGAGCTCACGTTTTCGAGTTCATCTGATCATGCGAGATGATCAGGATCATGATTCCAGTAGTTATTATGAAGGGTTCTTGAGATCAGAACCGAACGCCTTAGAGCGCCCCATAAAAGTGGGACTCGTTTCTTGCGTAAAGAATTTCACAGGTGAGTTGGAATGGAATTCGAATTCTATTTGGTTTCCCCATTCAGATGTGGCCAAAGGATTATTGCAGCAGGATCCAGACCTCGTGTGCTTTGCCGGAGATCAGATTTATGAGGGAGACATATCTAGGGCAGAGCTCAATCCTCCTGAAAAAATGATGCTGGATTACCACACCAAGTACCTGCGTTGGTACAGGGCATTTGGCGAACTGACACGCTCTCGCCCGACTTTGGCCATTCCGGATGATCATGATGTCTATCACGGAAATATCTGGGGGGCGGGTGGCAAAAGAGGAAGACGAAGTGGAGATATGTCCGCCCAAGATTCTGGAGGATATAAACTGGCACCTCGTGAGATTAATGCCATCCACAGAACCCAAACATCACATCTCCCGGCTCCAGAAATCAAAGGGCCTGTGGGCGAAGGCTA
>Ga0105349_10000062_pt1 | contig 37818 bp, 31 predicted proteins | sample EN1Hudseemescosm_FD_83661 | JGI IMG/M metagenome (GOLD analysis project Ga0105349, IMG submission 83661) | Methane-oxidizing microbial communities from mesocosms in the Hudson Canyon - EN1B Hudson Canyon | ecosystem: Environmental > Aquatic > Marine > Cold seeps | place: Hudson Canyon...
AATACGTTAAAATATCTGAATTAATTTCAACTTGAAAATAGGTAGAATAAAATGGCGTTTGTCTTAAAGGTCCTTTTAAATTTAAAAGTTCAATTGTTTTTAAATTTAAATCATAATTTAATTCTATCAACGGATGGTATAAAGAATCTTGATTATCATAAAATCCAAAATATGTATTTTCTGAATATATTTTGTCTTCTGTTAAAACAAATTCTTTGGATTTAAATTTTAAAAATTTATTTTTTTCAATCAAAATCTTAAGTTCTGACTCTTCATTCGAAATACTTCTTGTAAAGAATTTATTTCCACTTATTGAGATGCCTGAAAAAAGTCTTGTTTTATTATTAATTAAAATTATATTATTAGAATTATTAGAAACGAACAAAAACTTATTAATTTGTTTAGAGGTATATTCACTTGGTTTATATTCAAATTTCCCTGATACATTTTTTATATTATCTGCTCTCAAAACAACGTCATTAGAAATAAGGACCCCTGTTTTAATGTCAATATTGAAATTGTTAAAAGTATATTCAATAAGTCCTAAAAAATCTATTTCCTGTAATCTTTGAATTTTTGCTGAATTACCTTCAATTAACCCTAAATCCGGATATAAATTAAAATTAGATCTAGCCATCAAAAAATCATCGTTATTAGACTTAAAATTTAATTCAGTATTGTTAAAATGTATAGCTAAAGTACCAAGAATAGTTCCGTCTGAATTATAAAGATTAGAATCTAAAAATTCTTCTATACTTATAGATAAATTTCCTTTATTATATGAAATAATATGTGAAGGTGAGTTGATAATCATTTGATTTTCAAAGACATCTAATAAGGTTTTAAAGTACTGACTGTTTTGAAATATTTGAGATAAATAAATATAATGATAGCGTAATATTTGCTCTAAAGAATTGTTTTTTTTGAAACTAGAGCTTGATATTATAGATATATATTTTAAAAAGGACACGTAATCACTTACGTCTTTCTTGTCCAAAATATTAATAAGATCAACTAGTGCTATTTTTTCATTATTACTATATTTTGTATTCCAATTAGTAATGGTTGTGTTTAAAAGATTTGTGTTCGTTATTTCTATACCTAAAGAATAAAACTCATATTGTATTTTTTCAATAAAATTTTTATCTGAATATTGTATGTTATCTAATTTTTCCTGAGAAAACAAAAAATAATTTGAAAACACAAAAATCAAACTAAAAATAGCTTTAGTTGTTAATGCTTTGTGTAACATGACGAATTAATTAATAGAGTTAACAATATCAATAAAATCTTGCGATTTTAAGGAAGCTCCACCTATTAAGCCGCCATCCACATCTGGTAAATCAAAAATTTGTTTTGCATTTAAAGGATTAACGCTTCCACCATATAGTAATGATAAATTTTTTGATACTGAACTACCATACTTTGAACGAATAAATTTTCTAATAGCAAAATGCATCTCTTGTAGATCTTCTAATTCCGCCGTTATTCCCGTTCCTATAGCCCATATTGGTTCATATGCTATTACAACTTTTTTAATCTCTTCTTTTTTAAGATTACAAACAGATTGTTCAATTTGATTTAACACATACCTAATATGATTTTTCTTTTTTCTTTCAGCAAAAGGTTCTCCACAACAATAAATTGGAATGATTTGTTTTGAAATTAATCTTTTCATTTTTTCTAAAATTAAATCGTCAGATTCTTTAAACATTATCCTTCTTTCACTATGACCAACTATAGCATATGATATAGAAAGACTTTTTAACATAGTGCTAGAAACTTCTCCGGTATATGCTCCGCTTTCAAAAGCACTACAATTTTGAGCTCCAACAAATAACATATTAACCCCCCCACACATATTATGAATTTTATTTAGGAAGGGAAAGGGAACACATAATATTTTATAAACAGAGGGGTTGTTGGTTTTGTTAAGATATTTTAATATTTCATATGTTAGGTTTTTTGACTCATATTCATCTTTATTCATTTTCCAATTAGCTGCAACAATTTTATTACGCATAATGATGTATTAAATTCAAGAGTAAAATTAATTCATTTAATTTATAGTCTAATAATCATATTTTAAACGAACATTTTTTTTAAATATTTCCCTGTTTTATTTCCTTTTTTTGTAATAATATCTTTTGGATAACCAGAAAAGCATATTCTACCGCCACCCTCACCACCACCAGGACCCAAATCTATTAACCAATCTGCCTGTTTAATTAAGTCTATATTGTGTTCAATGATTATTACTGAATTCCCAATGCTAATTAATTTTTGAATGGATTTCATAAAGTTAGAGATATCACTATAATGCAAACCTGAAGTTGGTTCATCAAATATAAATAATGTTTTTTGAAGTGATTTTTTGTTTTCATCTACTAAATACGAAGCTAGCTTTAAGCGTTGAGCTTCTCCTCCACTAAGTGTGCTTGATGATTGACCTAATTTTAAATAACCTAAACCAATATCATTTAATGGCTTAAGTTTTTTTATTACACCATTGTTATTATTAAAGAAAGATAATGACTCTTCAATTGTAAGATTCAAAACCTCAAAAATATTTTTATCATTATATTTTATATCTAATATTTTCTTTTTAAACCTTTTTCCTTTACAAGAATCGCATTCTAAAAAAATATCAGCCATAAATTGCATTTCTACTTTTTTAAAACCATCCCCCAAACACTCTTCACATCTTCCACCATCAATATTAAAAGAAAAGTCTGATGGTTTTATAGTATAATCAATATGTGTAGCTTCATTAGCAAAAAGTTTTCTTATAGCATCATACGCTTTAATATATGTTGCTGGATTAGACCTAGAAGATCTTCCAATAGGATTTTGATCTACTAATTGTATTCCTTCAAGGATATCCATATCACCTTCAATTTTATCATATTTTCCTTCTTTTAAATAATTAACCTCTAGTTGTTTTGCAATAGCCGGATATAAGATTGTTTTAATTAAAGTAGACTTACCAGAACCACTTACTCCTGTTATAACAACCAAACACTCCAAAGGTATTTGAACGTTTAAATTTTTTAAATTATTTTCATGTGCATTAATTATTTTTAAAGACTTTGTTGAAAGTCTTGGTTTTGATATAAAATTTTTCTTTTTATTAAAAATATAATCAGCAGTTGGACCAAGTGTTGATTTAGAAATTTGATTTGTTTTTCCTAAATACATAATTTCTCCTCCATTAGATCCTGCTCCTGGACCTATATCAATTAAAAAATCTGATGATTTAATAACATCCTCATCGTGTTCAACAACCAAAACCGTATTCCCTTGTTCTTTTAATGAATTAAGAAGAATAATCAACTGATTTGTATTAAATGGATGAAGACCAACAGTAGGTTCATCTAAAACATATAAAGAGCCCACTAAAGAACTTCCTAAAGAAGTAGCTAATTTAATTCGTTGAAATTCTCCGCCAGACAATGTGCTAACTTTTCTATTAAGAGTTAAATATCCTAATCCAATACTATTAATATAAGAAAGTCTCGTTGTAATTTCATTGATAATTCTATTGCTAATTTTTTGATCTTTATTGTTTAAATATAGATTTTCTATAAAATTTAAAACTTTATTAATAGGGCTTACAACTAAATCTAATATTGATTTATTATTGATTTTAACATAATGAGCTTCTGTTCTAATACCAGAGCCTAAACAATTTTCACATTTTGTTTTCCCTTTATATCTAGAAGAAATTATTCGATATTGAATTTTATAACTTTTTCTTTCCAGATAACTAAAAAATTTATTTATCCCTTTAAATAACCCCTCTCCATCCCATAAAATCTTTTTTTCTTCAGCCGACAAATCCACATAAGGCTTATGAATTGAAATTCCAATATTTTTATTATTTAAAAGAAGTGGCTTTAACCATCTACTCATTTTTTCACTTCTCCAAGGAGCAACACAACCAGATAAAATTGAAAGATTTTTATTTGGTATAACTTTATTTTTATCAATCCCTAAAATATTCCCAAAACCACCACACATAGCGCACGCTCCATATGGATTATTAAAACTAAATAAATTTAGTGTTGGCTCGACAAACAACATACCATCTAATTCAAATTTATTTGAAAATTGTTTTTCTTTTCCTTCAATGTTCAATGTCAAGTATCCCTCTCCTTCATAAAAAGCTTCTTTTGAAATATCAATTATTTTAAATTTAAAATTTTCATCTAAAGAATCAATTATACCTCTATCAAATAAAACGCTATATGTATTATATGATTTTTTTAAATTAATTAAAGATTCAATTGTATAAAATTCACCGTTTACAATTGCCCTAGTAAATCCTTTTTGTAATAATATTTCTAAATCTCGTTTTTTATTTTTATTGTCCGTTGTTTTTTGAATTGAAATAAAATATTTAGAACCTCGTTTATATCTTTTAAAATATTTATACACGTCAAATTGGTTTTCTTTTTTTACAACCTTACCAGATATCGGAGAATATGTTTGTCCAATTGTTGTGTATAAAAGTTTCAAATAATCATAAACTTCAGACAATGTGCCTACTGTAGATCTAGGATTTTTATTATTTCTTTTTTGATCAACTGCTATAGCTGGAGAAAGCCCTTTAATATAATCAACGTTAGGTTTATCCATTTTTTTTAAAAATTGCCTCGCATAAGAACTTAAGCTTTCAATGTACTTTCTTTGACCTTCAGCAAAAATAGTATCAAAAGCCAAAGAGGTTTTTCCTGAACCAGAAACCCCTGAAATAACAACAAACTTATTTCTAGGAATTTTTAAACTTATGTTTTGTAAATTATTTACTCTTGCATTTTTTATTTCTATAAATTTTGGCTCTGTCATAAACTTTTTTGATTTTTAAAAATCATCTGTTATCTTTGAAAAAACATTCACTAAACAACACAATATGATATAGACCTCTACGTTACTAATAATAATAAATATTATGTTAAAAACGGAATTAAGTGATAGTTGTTTAGTATCGCTTTACGTAAAAGGTAACGAAGAAGCTTTATCTGTCTTAATTGATAGGCACAAATCTAGAATTTTTACAACCATTTACCTTATAGTAAAAGACAAATATATTGCTGAAGATCTTTTACAAGATGTTTTTATTAAAACGATAAAAACAATTAAATGTGGTAAATACAATGAACAAGGTAAGTTTTTGCCGTGGATTGTAAGAGTAGCGCACAATCAAGCAATCGATCATTTTAGAAAAGAAAAAAGAAACCCAAGGATTACACTTAAAGATGGTTCAGATGTTTTTAACTGTCTAAAATTTTCTGAAGATTTCACAGAATCAAATAATTTAACCAAAGAAACTGTTCAATATATAAAAAAAATTATTCACGAACTTCCAGAAAAACAAAGAGAAGTTTTGGTTATGAGGCATTATATGCAAATGAGTTTTCAAGAAATAGCTAAATCAACAAAAGTAAGTATCAATACTGCCTTAGGTAGAATGAGATATGCTTTGATAAGCTTAAGAAAAAAAATTAAAACCAAAAAAATTGCCTATGAATAAAACCTCTACTGAACTCGATATAATAAAATATATCTACAACGAACTTAATCAGGAAGAAAAAGCACAAATCAACTATCAAACAATCATCTCACCAAAAACATTAGAATTAATGTATGGTTTTAAGCATGTTAAAGATAGCTTAGATAATATTGTGCTTTTACCAAAAGATTCGATAATTAATAATATTAAAAATTTCTCAAAATCATTTAACTTGACGGAACACGATTTTGTTAAATGAAAAAAAAAGAAAGGTATGTGTTATTTGTAGATTATTTCAAAAAAGCTATACCAAACCCAAAAACAGAATTAAAATTTAATTCTCCTTTCGAGTTATTGGTTGCTGTTGTATTAAGCGCACAATGCACAGATGTTCGTGTAAATAAAACAACGCCTCATCTATTTAAAAAATACCCTAATGCAAAAAAACTATCTAGAGCCTCTTTTAATGAAATCTTTAATATAATAAAATCTATATCCTATCCAAATAATAAATCCAAATACCTAATTGGTTTAGCAAAAAAAATAACCACAAAACATAGGGGGGAAATCCCAAATAGTTCTACCGAATTAGAATCTTTACCTGGTGTTGGTAGAAAAACGGCTAACGTAATTCTTTCTGTATTATATAACAAACCCACTATGGCGGTTGACACACATGTAAATAGGGTTTCGAAAAGAATTGGTTTAGTAAATAGCAATAAAAATCTAAAGGAGGTAGAGCTTGATCTTATTAAAAACTTCGACAAAAAAGATATTCCTAAAGCTCATCATTGGTTAATTCTACATGGAAGGTATGTTTGTTTGGCTAAAAAACCTAAGTGTGAGGTTTGTAAAATCACGAAACTATGTAAATATTTTAAAGGGGCTTATAAGTAGAATTATAAAATATATTTAAATAATCTTTATTGTATAAAAGTTCTTCTAAAGTAGTTTTGGGATTTGATTTTATATAACTTTTTACGATTTTCCAACCTAACCAACGAGCTATTCTTCCGGGATGGTTGGGAGATATTTCAAAAACGTTTGGTCTTTCATTAATATATTTATTTTTTATTAAATGATTTTTTTCAAAAAACAATTCGTTTTGAATAAAATAACTATATATAAAAGCTTCTGTGTTTTCTAAAACCTTCCACTCTTCTTTATCATAACCCAAAATAATATTTTCATCTACACAAGGGATTAATTTGGAAACCACATAATAAAGTTTTCCAAACGCAATCATTTCATTTAATAAGCTTTCATCATTTGTATCCATTAAATTAAACTGAGAAAAAAATGATATTAATGTTGTAGGAATAAGAAATTGTGGTGTATATCTTTTTAAAATATACGTGGGGAAATCACGTGGTTTATATCTGTTGTTTAACTGTAAAAAATAATCTATTCCAATGTTAATGGTGTCGTGTGTGACAACAATATCATTATAAAAACCTGAAGTTAGTATATTAACCACAGGATTCTTTTTTATATAACTTTCTTTATTGAAATTATGTATAGCGAAATTTATTTCATCAAAAATTTTAGATATATCTGGAAAATCCTTTTGCAAAGAAAAATAAACACTATCATAATATTGGTTGCTCAACAACAAATACAACTCATCCGTTTTTTGTTGATTTAAATTGTTGTTATTCGAGTTAACGACTTCAAAAAAAGTCCTTGATATATTTTTATTAGAATCTAGAAAAAGCAAAAAATCTTTTTTAGATGAAAGATTAAGAAATATTTTGGTTAAATCATTTCCAGTAATTTCTTTCTTAACGTTTAATGTGTCTGATGTTATACATGTTTTTGATTTAAAAAAATATATAAAAAGGAAACCAACAAAAACAAAGAAACAAAAAATCAAAAAAAAATTTTTCATTTTTTTGTTTGTATTCTTTGTTTGTTAGAATCTAAAAAAACATACTCTTTAATTCCAATATTGTTGTCTTGTTCTATTTTAACCCATTTCCTGTACTTTAAAAACCATTTATACTGTCTTGACAAAACACCAATAGTAAAATATGAATATAAATAAGGATGAACTACTAATATTATTTGTTTTTGATTTTGTTTTACAAATAAATATTCCAATGTTTTTTCAATTGTATCAGCTGCTTCGGTCCCTGCTTGATCTAATTCTGCTTCATCTTTACTTATTTTTAATTCTTGACGAACCCTTTGTCTTGTTATTTGCATTAAACAAAATCTTGAAAGTGGAAGAATTGTATGTTTTGATCTATCCTCCTTCATTGCTTTTTTCATAACATCAAACACCTTTTTTTTATTTGAAATTTTTTTAAGATCTATAAAATCAATAACAATTATCCCCCCAATATCTCTAAGTCTAAGTTGTCTTGCTATCGTTTCTGCAGCATCTACGTTAACCCTTAATGCGGCTTCTTCTTGATTTGAAACTTTACTAGTTTTTCCACTATTAACATCAATAGCATGTAATGCTTCTGTGCTTTGTATTATAACATAACCACCATTAGATATTGAAACAGTCTCTCCAAATAATTCTTGTAATTGTTTTTCAATACCATATACCTCAAACATTGGCGCTGGTGAAGAATAATATTTTACGATTTTTTCTTTTTGTGGTTCAAACTTTTTAACATATGCTTTAACTTCCTTGAATAATTCTTTGTCATCAACAACAATATTATCAAACGAAGAATTTAAAATATCCCTTAACAAAGATGTTGCTTTATTGTCTTCACCAATAATTTTTTCTCCAACTTTTGTTTTTTTAAGCAGTTTCATTCCTTCTTCCCAGGATTTCGTTAGTACCTTAAGATCTTTATCTAATTCCGAAACTGATTTCTTCTCAGCAACAGTTCTCACTATTACACCAAAATTTTTTGGTCTAATTGATTTAATAAGATTAATTAGCCTGAATCTTTCTTCTCGATTAGAGATTTTTTTAGAAACATTAATAGCATCAGAAAAAGAAACTAAAATCAAATGCCTTCCTGCCATAGAAAGTTCTGTGGTTACCCTTGGTCCTTTTGTTGAAATTGGTTCTTTTACAATTTGAATCATTAACTCATCTCCTTTTGTCAACACCTCGTTAATTTTTCCAAACTTATTTATTTCATCCATTTTTTTGAATGAACTTATAGAAGTCTTACTTCCTTTACTTCTTACTTTTTTTACAAAAGTTTTTAGCGACAAAAATTGGGGGCCTAAATCAAGATAATGTAGAAAAGCGTCTTTTTCATAACCAATATCAATAAAAGCTGCATTTAAGCTTTTATTGATTTTTTTTACTTTTCCTACATATATATCGCCTACATTAAATTTGTTTTCATCGTTTTCTTGATGAAATTCAACAAGCTTTTTATCCTTAAGAAGGCCAATTCTACATTTGTCGCGAGTTGAATTAATTATTAGCTCGCTACTCATTATATATTGGTTTTATTTCTTTTTATGTCTGTTTTTTCTTAATCTTTTTTTTCTCTTATGTGTTGATATTTTATGTCTTTTTCTTTTTTTTCCACTTGGCATATTAACAAGTTTTATTAATTCATTAAAAAAATGTTTAATTCTTTAATTAATGTACTATCATTTAAATCTTTGATTATTTGAAAGAAAGAATTTGCTTTCTCATAATCTTCAAGACCATAGTAACTAATTCCTAGCTGCAAATATGCTCTTTTATCTGATGAATCAACAGATAAAACTTGATTAAATCTTTTTATAGCATTTTCATATTGACCCGTTTGTAGCGACAAGTCTCCTAAATAATAAAGTGCTTGTGTGTTTTTTGGATTTTTTAAAACAATATCTCTCAACATAAAAATTCCCTCCATAGGATTGTCCCCTTCCAATAAATTAACAGCTGCTTCTATTGATGTTGTTTCAACAACCTTGTTTTTCGTAAGCTCATTCTCAACAACACTTTTTGGAAATTGGTACATTAATACAATTAACAAAATTGCCAACAATAATAGTCCACCTTGTTTTTTAATTAGATTCATATAAATGTTTATTCATAAATCTTATTATTTTCCCTAACCTTTTTACAAAAATCTTTGGCTGGTTTAAAAGAAGGTTTATAGTGAGCATCCAAAAGAATTGCTGTGTTTGTGGAAATGTTTCTGGCTATTTTTTTTGCTCTTTTTTTATTTACAAAACTACCAAAACCTCTAATAAAAACATCCTCTCCTTGTATCATAGCATTTTTAATAGTTATAATCGTCGCCTCAACCGTTTCTTGAACATCAGACTTATCAATGCCTGTTTTTTTTGCTATTTGATTTATAATTTCTGCTTTTGTCAATTTGTTTGTATTTAATTGTTGTGTTATAATTACAATATTAGTTTAATATACACTGTGAACAAAAACAAACTTAACGATCTTACTTTTTCTTCTAAATTAACAGATTGGTATAAAAAAGAAAAGAGAATGTTGCCTTTTAGAAATACTAAAGATCCTTATAAAATATGGTTGTCTGAAATAATTTTACAACAAACACAAATGATAACGGGTTTAGTTTATTATAAAAATTTTATAATAAAATTTCCAACTATACAGTCGCTTGCTTCTTCTTCAGAAAATAGAATTTATTCTACTTGGAAAGGGTTAGGATATTATAATAGAGCTAAAAATCTTCTAAAGACAGCCAAAATTATTACAAAAAAACACAATGGAAAATTACCAAAAAACTCAAAAGATTTAATTTTATTACCTGGTATAGGAAAATACACTGCAGCCGCAATAGCATCTATTTGCTACAACGAAAAAACACCCGTTGTTGATGCAAATGTATATAGAGTTTTATCAAGATACTTTGGGGTTTTTTATAATATATCTAAAAGCAATTCTTACAATCATTATTATAACATATCAAAATCCATAACCAAAAACGTAAGCAAAATGGGTGAATATAACCAAGCTATAATGGATTTTGGAGCAACAATTTGTACTCCCAAAAAACCCCATTGTAAAAACTGTTTATTAATGCTTGATTGTGAAGCGTATAAAACTAATATTGTTGAAAAACTTCCTATTAAAAAAAAGAAATTAAAAAAAACAAAAAGATTTTTTAATTATTTTATTATAGAAAACAAAGACAGTTATTTGGTTCAAAAAAGAAAAAAAAAAGACGTTTGGTTAAATCTTTTAGAGTTCTTCCTTGTTGAAGATAAAAGTTTAAAAAAAGCAGAAATTTACTTTTTAAATAAATTAAAATTATTTGAATTAAAGCCAAAACTAGTTTCTAAAAATCATAAAGGAATTTTAAGCCATCAAGTAATTAATGTTAACTTTTTTTCTATCTATATAAGTGATTTGTTTGTGTTTAACAAAATAAAAAAACATTTAAAAGTTCAAAAAATAAAAAAAAGAAGGTTTAAAAAATCCGCAATACCAAAAGTTATTGATAACTATTTGAATTCCGCAACATAATGATTAATTTGTAATATATGGCGGGAGTAAATAAAGTTATTTTATTGGGAAATCTTGGTAAAGATCCTGAGGTTAGACGCTTAGATGATGGACGAGCTGTTGTTAATTTTTCTTTAGCAACAAGTGAGTCTTATAAAAACAAATCTGGAGAAAGGGTAACGAATACAGAATGGCACAATATTGTTTTATGGACCCCTCTTGCTGAAATAGCTGAACGCTATTTAAAAAAAGGTAGTCAAGTTTACATTGAAGGTAAAATATCTAATCGTTCATATGATGATAAAGATGGTGTTAAAAAATATATTTCCGAAGTTGTTGGTCGGGAGATAAAGCTTTTAGGAAAAGCCCCTGAACAACCGGGGGTAGGGACAGAAAAAACCAACACAACAGAAAAAAATACATCTACTGAAGATGATTTGCCTTTTTAATTAAATTAAATTAATTGGAAATAGAATTACCCGAATCAAACAATCCTTTATTTTTATTTTTTTTAATTATTCTGATGAATTCTTTTATTGGTATCATCCAAATCTTTTTTCTTTTTTTTCTTTTAATTATTTCTGGAATTATTTCTGGTTCTGAAGTTGCTTATTTTTCACTAACCTCTAACGATATAACTATTTTAAAAACAAAGAACAATTCTTCGTTAAAAAAAATATTGCTTCTTTTAAGATCTCCAGAAAAATTATTAGCAACAATCTTAATTTTAAACAATCTAATAAACGTTGCAATAATAACTTTATCAGCTTATTTTGTTTGGAGTATTTATGGAAAAACCCCATTGGTTTTTTTAACATTAACAATTGTAGTAACGCTTATGATTGTTTTTTTTGGTGAAATAATACCAAAAGTATACGCCAATAAAAACAAACTTTTTTTTATAAAAATTTCATCTCAAATTATTCATTACTCTTTTATGTTTTTTAAACCTTTTGTATTTCTTTTAGTTTATATAACTAAAGTTTTTAATAAGTCACAAAAAAGGGAATTCTTAGAAAGCTCAAAAGAAGATTTGAATAAAGCTATAGATTTAACCCTCTCTAAAGAAACATCAAAAAACGAAAAAAACATTCTCGAAGGAATTGTAAACTTTGGTTCTATTAAGGTTAAAGAAATCATGATTTCAAGGGTAGACATTACAGCAATAGAAAAACACAATTCTTTTAACAAAATCTCAAAATTAATAAACGCCTCTGGTTTTTCTAGAATACCTGTTTATAAAGAAACTATAGATAATATAGAGGGGGTGTTATATGTGAAAGATTTAATACCATATTTAAACGAAAAAAATTTTAATTGGAAAAAAAAAATTAGACCAGCTTTTTTTATTCCAGAAAATAAAAAAATAGATGTCTTATTTAAAGATTTTCAAGAAAAAAGAGTCCATTTAGCTATTGTAATTGACGAATATGGTGGGGTTTCTGGAATAATTACTCTTGAAGATGTTTTAGAAGAAATTATTGGTGATATAAAAGATGAATTTGACAATGAAGAGAGTTTTGTTTATAAAAAACTAGACCCCCATACTTTTCTTTTTGAAGGAAAAACTTCACTTAATGATTTTTGTAAATTATCATCATCAAACAAAAATGATTTTAAAAAAATCAAAGGAGAAAGTGAATCCTTAGGGGGACTTTTATTAGAAATAAATAACAAAATACCCTCTAAGGGAGATAAAATTAATTTTGATAATTTTGTTTTTACAATTATGTCTGTAGATAAAAAAAGAATACGACGTGTTAGAGTTTATAAAAAAAGCAATTCAAATTAATGTTTGTTGTTATTTGTTAATATGCTTGTCTTTACTTGCTTGTAACAAAAACCACAAACCTAAACCGAAAGGATACAACCATATAAATTTTCCTGAAAAATCTTATGTTCCCATAACAATAAAAAACAAATATTCTTTTGAAAAAAATACCCAAGCATCAGTGGAACAAAACGATTCTTATGGTTGGTTAAATTTATTATATAAAAACTATGATGCTAAAATTCTAATAACACATAAGTATATTGAAAAAGAAAATGATTTAACTTCTTTTGTTAATGAATCTTATAAACTTACTAACCAACACAACAAAAAAGCATCTTCTATAAAAGAAACTCACATTAAAACAAAAAACGATTTAAATGCTATAGTTATTGACTTAAAAGGAGAGGTTCCTACTCAATTTCAATTTATAACAACAGACTCTGTTAATCATTTTTTAAGAGGAGCGTTATATTTCCAGGTTGCAACAAAAAACGACTCTTTAGCTCCAATTATTGAATATATAAAAAAAGATATGATTCATATATTAAACACCCTTGAGTGGTATGAATAATAAAATATTACAACAAAAGATAGAGTTTCTTCCTGGCGTTGGTCCAAAAAAATCAACTTTACTAAACAAAGAAATTGGTGTTTATACAATAAATGACATGTTACATTATTTTCCTTTTAGATATGAAGATCGATCAAAAATCAGAAAACTGTCAGAGGTGACGGAAAAGGATTTTGATGGTGTTTTTTTAGTTCAAGTATTAAAAAAAACTTCTTCTGGTTTGTACAACAAAAAAAGGCTAACCGTTAAAGTTAAAGACTCATCCGATTATGCTGAATTAATTTGGTTTAAAGGGATCAAGTGGATAGAAAACAAAGTTTTAATTGGAAAAAAATATTTAATTTTTGGTAAACCTAAATTGTTTAATAAAACAATTTCTTTTACACACCCAGAAACAAATGAGTATCAAAAAAAAACGTTAGGAATACGGCCTGTTTATTCTTTAACCGAAACCCTTAAAAAAAGATTTTTAAACAATCGGTTTTTTAACAAAATAATAGACGAGATTCTTATAAAAGTTAAAAACAATATAAAAGAAAATTTACCTGAACATATAATTAATCATGCTCGGGTTATTTCAAGAGAAGAAGCTTTAATAAACATCCACCTTCCTAAAAATAACAAAATGATTTATCAATCTATAAAAAGATTAAAATTTGAAGAATTATTTTTTTTACAACTTCAAGTGCTTTTATTAAAAAAAAATAGGTTGGATTCTTTTCCTGGATTTTCTTTTAAAAAAAATATTCTTTTAAGTGGTTTTTATAAAAACCACATTCCGTTTGAACTAACAAAAGCACAAAAAAAAGTCATTAAAGAGTGCTATAAAGATATGTCTTCTGGTAAACAAATGAATAGATTAATACAAGGGGATGTGGGTAGTGGAAAAACAATTGTTGCTTTTATGTGTATGTTAATTGCAATAGAGGGTTTCGGGCAAGTTGCGTTTATGGCGCCAACAGAAGTTCTTGCTGAACAACACTTCCAGAGTATTAATAAATATGCTAATAAATTAAACCTATCAGTTGGTTTCTTGACTGGATCAACAAAACAAAAAGAAAGAAAATTGCTCCATGAAAATTTAATTGTAGGAAAAACAAACATTTTAGTTGGAACACATGCTTTAATCGAAAAATCTGTTGTTTTTAAAAATCTAGGTTTAGTTATTATTGATGAACAACATAAATTTGGGGTTGCTCAAAGAGCAAAATTATGGAAAAAGAAAGAACTTGTTTATCCACATGTTTTGGTTATGACAGCTACACCTATTCCAAGAACGCTTGCTTTAACTCTATATGGAGATTTAGATGTTTCTACCATAGACGAAATGCCATTAGGAAGAAAACCGATAATAACAAGTCATCGTTTTGATAATTCTAGATTAAAGGTTTTAGGTTTTATAAACAAAACAATAGAAGGTGGTCAACAAATCTATATTGTATACCCACTAATTGAAGAGTCTAAAAGCAAAGACTATAAAGATTTAATGGATGGTTATAATGGTATAAAAAAATATTTTCCATCTATACCAATAGGAATCTTACACGGCAGAATGAGGTCTGAAGATAAAGATTTTGAGATGAAAAGGTTTGTTGAAGGAAAAAGTAAAATTTTAGTCTCTACAACAGTTATCGAAGTTGGTGTAGATGTTTCAAACGCTACTGTAATGATTATTGAAAGTGCAGAAAGATTTGGTTTATCGCAATTACATCAACTTCGAGGTAGAGTTGGTCGAGGAAAGATACAGTCTTATTGTATATTAATGACTAAATACAAATTAAGTGAAAACGCAAAAACTAGAATTAAAGCATTAACAAATTCCTCTGATGGTTTTGAAATTTCTAACATTGACCTTAAAATTCGAGGCCCTGGAAATATGATGGGAACACAACAAAGTGGTGTTTTAGATTTGAAATTTACAGATTTAGCAAAAGATACTGAGGTGATTTCTAAAACAAGATTATTAGCAAAAAAAATCATAGCCAATGATCCAAATTTAATAAAACCCGAAAACAAACCTCTTTTTTTGTTTATAAAAAACAACAAAAAAACCAATGTAAACTGGAGTAGAATTAGTTAGACTTTAAATAGTCTATTGCTAATGTTGTCATTGTTTTTATTCCCAATAACAACCCATCATCATCAACATAAAAATCTGGAGTATGATGACTATAGCCTTTATTTGGATGTTCCCCAATAGGCATTCCTCCTAGTCTATAAAAAAATCCAGGAACTTCGTTTGCAAAATAAGAAAAGTCTTCTGCTCCTGTGCTAGCTCTTGCTAAAATAGTGTTTTCTTTTCCCGCAACTCTTATTAAAGTATGTTTCATTTTTTCTGTTAGCTCTAAATTATTAAATGTTATAGGATAAGGATTTCCTAATATCAACTTTGCCTCTACCCCATTACTTTTTGCTGTGTTAACAATAATTTCCTCTAACCTTGTATAAATTTTATCTCTCATTTCATAATCCAACGCTCTTATTGTTCCTTCTAAATAAGCTGTCTCCGGAATAATATTACTTCTAATTCCACTTTCAAAACGACCAATGGTTACAACAGCTGCTTCTTTAGTTAAATCTAAACTCCTACTAACTATTGTTTGTAGATTGTTAATAATTTGTGCCCCAGCAACAATAGGGTCAGCTCCAGACCAAGGAGCGGAGCCATGAGCTTGGCGCCCTTTTATTTTTATTTCAAATGAAGTTGCGCTAGCTAATACTCCTCCTGGTTTATATGCGACTTTATTTACAAGAAGGTTAGAAGAAACGTGTAGTCCAAAAATAGCATCAACATTGGGGTTTTTTAAAACACCCTCTTTTACCATAAGTTCTGCTCCACCATCTTCTCCTTCAGGTGGTCCCTCTTCTGCTGGCTGAAAAATAAATTTAACTGTTCCTTTAATTTCATTTTTTAATTCTGATAACACTGAGGCTACTCCCATCAAAATCGCCACATGTGTATCGTGTCCACAAGCATGCATCACACCAACTTCAATGTCTTTATAAATAGTTTTAACCTTGGAGGCAAAGGGTATATTTACCCTTTCTACAACAGGTAGAGCGTCCATATCAGCACGAAGAGCAACCGTTTTTCCTGGTTTATTACCGTGTAAAACCGCCACCACACCTGTGTGTGCAATGTTATTTTTAACCTCAAGACCCAACCCAACAAGGTGTTTTGAAACGTATTCTGCTGTTTTATATTCTCTATTTGAAAGCTCTGGGTTTTTATGAATATGGTGTCTCCATTTAATAACCTCTTTTTCAATTTCTATAGAAAGGATTTCTATTTTTTTATATATATTATTGCCCATAGAAATGTTAGGGGACAATAGGATTATTAATATTAATAATGTTCTCATAATACTTGTTTTAGGTTAAAGATATAATTTAAATATATGTTAGGACTAATCCTTCCTTTGTTCTTAATTCTTTTTTGTGGTTATGTTATCTGGCGTGCTGGAGATAGTTTTATAGAGGGCTCTAATTATATTGGCAGAAATCTTCAAGATGGTGTTAAGGGGGCAACCATTAATGCTGTGGCGAGCTCTATGCCTGAGTTATTTATTTCTTTGTTTTTTTTGTTTTACCTAAAAGATCTTTCTGGTTTTTCTGGTGGTATTGGAACTTCTTTTGGAAGTGTTTTATTTAATTCTTTAATCATTCCTTCTGTTGCTGTTTTAGGTGTTTTGTCTAATTCAAATAAATCACAAGTGAAAATTTCTAAAAAAATAATAATAAGAGATGGTTTGTGGTTAGTCTTTGTTGAGTTGTTGTTGTTATACTTTATTCAACAAAGGGAAATTGGTTGGAAAGAAAGCTTAATTTTAATTCTTATTTATTGTTTATATGTTTTTTATCTATTTAAAACAATGAAAGGTGGGCATAAAATTGATTACAAAACCCCTTTTTCAGAAAAAGAAAAACTTTCCCTTCTATCCGCCTTTATGATTTTGGATTTAAAAAGATTACTAGTTGGAAATAAACAATTAAACGCAAAAAAAGCTTGGTTGATTTTTGTAATTTCTTCTCTTATTATTGGTTTTGTTTGTTATTTTTTAGTTGTTGCTTGTGAGTGGTTGGGAAGTGAAACTTATACTGTTCCTATTTTTGGTTCGCTAAATGGTTTAGGTATTCCTTTGTTATTTGTTGCTTTAATATTTGCTGCTATAGGTAGTAGTTTTCCAGATTCTATTATTTCTTATAAAGATGCGCAAAAAGGTAATTATGACGACGCTGTTTCAAACGCATATGGAAGTAATATCTTTAATCTATGTATCGCTCTTGGTCTTCCTTTGTTGATTTATACCCTTTCCAACGGAAGTATTGTTTTAACCGAAGATTTAGTTTCGTTAATTTCCTCTATTTCAATTTGGTTTTTAGGGTTAAGTGTTGTTTCTATTTTAGTATATATTTATGGAGAAGGTGTTAATAAAAACAGATCTTATTTATTAATACTTTTATATTTTTTATTTGTTTTTTATGTTTTTTATAGCGCCTCCCAAAGTGTTTAAATGGTTTTTTTGTAAGTGTTTTTTTCTTTCATTCTTTTTTTAGTTAATTTTCATAAAAAATCTCTTATGAAAACATTTTATTTAATTGTCTTTGTTTTGTTTTCAGTCGCAACAAAAACACAAGCCAACAAAACAGACAAAAACATACTTATAAAAAACATAGAAAAAAATCTTTCTACATATAATAAAATTGCTTTAAAAATATGGGAGTATGCTGAAGTTGGTTTTAAAGAAGAAAAAAGCTCAAAAGAATTAATAGAGCTTTTAAAAGCAAATGGATTTGTTATAACTGAAGGTGTTGCTGGAATGCCAACAGCTTTTATTGCAGAATATGGAAAAGGTGGGCCTATCATTGGTGTGCTTGGAGAATATGATGCGTTACCAGGATTATCCCAAACACATAATGCCATCAAAGAAAAAAGAAATGGTGTTGTTTCTGGTCATGGTTGTGGACATAATTTGTTTGGAGTTGCAAGCGCTGCTGCTGCTATCGCAACAAAAAATTGGTTAGAAGAAACAAACACTGAAGGAATAATTCGTTTTTATGGTTGTCCTGCAGAAGAAGGTGGTTCTGGAAAAGTTTATATGGTAAGAGAAGGTTTGTTTGATGATGTTGATGTTGTTTTACACTGGCACCCCTCTAACAAAAACAGAGCTTCTTCTGGATCAACCCTAGCTAACAAAACTGGTAAATTTAGATTTTATGGAACCTCCGCCCATGCTGCTGGTGCCCCAGAAAGAGGACGGTCCGCTCTTGATGGTTTAGAGGCTATGAACAATATGTTAAATATGATGAGAGAACATGTTGAAGAAGAAAGTAGAATTCATTATATAATAACAAAAGGGGGAGATGCACCAAATGTTGTTCCAAATTTTGCTGAAGGTTACTATTATGTTAGAAATCCAAGTCCGGAAGAAGTTAGAAAAATGTGGAAACGAGTTGAGCTTTGTGCTGAAGGTGCAGCAATAGGAACTCAAACAAAATTTAGTGTTGAAGTAACGGGAGGGGTTTATAATATTTTACCAAACGAAACATTACAAAAAATCATACACAAAAATCTTAGTGAAATTGGTGGTGTTTTTTATACCGAAAAAGAAAAAGAATACGCAGAAAAATTAAGTTTTACTTTTGGTGAAAATAAAAAAGACATTTCTTTAGCTTCTGTGGTTGAACCATATACGTTTAATTCTTCTACTCGAGGTGGTGGGTCTACAGACGTTGGTGATGTTAGTTGGGTTGTTCCTACCGCTGGATTTGGAACCGCAACTTATGTTCCTGGAACACCTGGTCATTCTTGGCAAGCTGCGTCTTGCACGGGCACAAGCATCGGGCTTAAAGGAATGTTAAATGCAGCAAAAACATTAGCTTTAACAACACACGCGTTATTTAAAAACACCAAACTTATTGATGAGGCTAAAAAAGAATTTTACAAAAAAAGAGGTTTAAATTACACTTACGATCCATTAATTGGTGAGAGAAAACCAGCATTAAATTACAGAAATTAAATTTATAAAAAATGAAAAACCACAAACTAAAACTAACCTTCAATATAATCTTATTTTTTGTTTTTGTTTTTGGTTGCTCACAAACCAAACCAACCTTATCAACAGAAACCTCAAACATTATAAACACTTTTTATGGAGATGCTTTAGAATACAAAGAAAGTTATGGTCTTCTTAAAGATCTCACTAAAAATGTAGGACAAAGATTAAGTGGTTCTATAGGTGCAAAAAATGCTGTTTTGTGGTCAAAATCTATTATGGAAAATTACGGGTTTGATAACGTTTATTTGCAAGAAGTTATGGTTCCTCATTGGGAAAGGGGTGATGTAGAAGAATGTTTTTTTTATTCTAATGGTAATAAGGTTAATTTAAAAATTTTAGGAGCTGGTGGCACTATTTCAACCGCTAAAGAAGGGGTTACGGCTGAAGTTATTGAAGTTGGCTCTTTAGAAGATGTAGAGAAATTAGGAAAAGAGACCGTTAGTGGAAAAATTGTTTTTTATAATAAAGGTTTTAATCCTAGATACATAAACCAAGGAGCCTCATATGGTCAAACTGGATTTCAAAGAAGATTAGGGGCAATTAAAGCTTCTGAATATGGTGCTGTTGCTTCTGTTTTTAGGTCTTTGTCTTCTATTGAAGATGATGTCCCACACACCGGAGGAATGTCTTACTCTAATAAATTTGACAGCATCCCCCATGGTGCTTTAGGGGTACTTTCTTCAATAAAACTTTCTGAAGAGTTGAAAAAAAACCCTAAAACAAAAATAACAGTTAAGTTAAGTGGAAAATGGTTTCCAGACGCATTATCACACAATGTGATTGGAGAAATTATCGGTAGTGTTAACCCTAAAAACATAATAACCGTTGGTGGTCATTTAGATTCGTGGGATGTAGGTGAAGGAGCTCATGATGATGGTGCGGGTTGTGTACATGCTATTGGTGCACTACGCTTGTTTCAACAACAAAAAATAAAACCAAAAAACACCTTGCGCGCCGTAATGTTTATGAATGAAGAAAATGGTTTAAGAGGTGGGGTAGAATATGCTGCTGTTGCTAAAAACCTAAAGGAGATACATATTGCTGCTATTGAAAGTGATGCGAGCGCATATGTTCCTCGTGGTTTTGGTTTTTCTGGTAACGAAAAACAGCTTAATAAAATTCAAGGATGGTTGGGTTATTTTAACAAAAACACAATTTCATACTTTTCAAAAGGTGGGGGTGGAGCTGACATTGGACCCTTACACCGATCTTTAGGAACTCCTGTGTTTGGACTTAGTGTTGATGGTCAAAAATATTTCGAAATGCACCACACACAAAAAGATGTTTTTGAATTAGTTAATGCTAGAGAGCTTGAGCTTGGAACCGCATCTATTGCCTCGTTAATTTATCTTATTGACACTTATGGTTTATAAAGTTTTGTTGTTCTTTTTTTGTTTTTTAACACTAAAAACAACAACGGAAAAACACACGGTATACGTTAGTGTTTGTGAGGTGTATAACACAAAAAATAAGTTGGTTTTTTCTTTTCGTATATTTAAAAATGATCTTTATGATGCTTTAAAAATAAAAAATACAGAAAGCGAAGAAGCAAAAACACTAGAAATAACAAAATACATTAAAAGTTCTTTTATTATTCAATTAGACGGAAAAGATAAGGTCCTTACTCTTGAAAAATTTGTTTACGAGGGTGATGATTACACTGAAACAATTAATATTAAACTTAGTGCTCCCTTTAGTTTGAAAACAAAAGAGGTATATATTAAAAATACTATTTTGTTTGATTTTCTTGACGAACAAATGAATGTTGTTAGCTTTAATGTTAACGAAAGAAAAGAAACTTTAACATACAAAAAGAACCTAACAGAAAGATGGTTAAAAATATAATTTCCATTTTTATTGGATCAAAAAATCCAACAAAAATAAACGCAGTAAAAAAAGCCTTTACTTCTGTTTTTAAAAAAAAACATTTTTCTTTTGTAAGTGTTTCTTCTCCTTCTGGGGTTGGAGATCAACCTATGTCAGAAAGGGAAACAAAAAGGGGCGCTGAAAATAGATTATTTTATTTAAAAGAAAATTTTAAAGGAACTTTTTATGTCAGCATAGAGGGTGGTGTTGATTATGATGATGGTGATATGGTTGCTTTTGCTTGGGTTTATGTTTTTTCTAAAAATAAACTAGGTAAAGGAAAAACGTCTCTGTTTCAAATCCCAAAAGAAATTCAAGCTTTAATTGAAAATGGTGTTGAATTAGGAGATGCTGATGATTTGGTTTTTAATAGAAAAAATTCAAAAAAAAAAGATGGTGCTGTTGGTATTTTAACAAAAGGAAATATAAACAGAACAAATTATTATAAAAATGCTATTATCATGTCTTTAATTCCATTTGTTAACCCTAAACTTTCTTTTTAAAATTATTGTGTGTGTTTTAAAAAAGTTTTTGTTAAGTTAATTTTGTTAATTGTGGGTGTTTCATTAAAATGATAATATCTGTTTTGGCTAATGGTATTCTCCAAAACCAATATGGTTTGTTTTTTATAACCCACTCCTTTTAATTCTTTTAAGTTATAGATGTTTTTTAGCGCTTCTGTTGTTCCCGTCAAAAACTTAATTACATAATTAATTCCATTAGAAAAATAAAATCTGTAATCTACTTTTTCTTCTACTTCTATCGTATTTGTGTTGAAGAGAGAAAGAATTTGTTTTTTTGTTTCTTCCGTTACATTTTCAAGAACAATTCCTAATTCTTGTTTTTTAAATTTTGGTAAGTTTTTAATTCTTGTTCTCTTTTTTACATTAATATTATAAATTATTTCAGGGTCAGGAGAAAACAAAAAGGTTGTTTGTTTTGTGTTAGTTGATAAAAGATCTTTTTTTATTTCATAAAAAACATTTTCTCCAAAAAAAGAATATCCTCCTTTTGTTTCATCAACCAAAGTTATTTTGTTGTTATAATTACAAAATCTTATTTTTATTTCTTTTTCTCTTTCTTTTTGGTAAAAAACCAAAATCTCAACTCCCCTTAAATTAAAATACTCTACTAACTGCCTTTGAACTTCTTGAGAAATATAAAAATCAACAATATTTATATAATTAATCACATCAAAACCTAAGCTTGTTAGTTTTTGGTGGGTATTGTTGATTGTTTTTATTTGATTTTTTTTTTCGTCAAAAGAAAAGAAAACAATTGTTTTCTTTCCTAAATTTTCTTTAAAAAAACTTTTATTTTCTTTGTTGTTTTTAAAAAAAACCAAACCCAAATCGTTATTTTGAGCACTCATTTTAAAGGTGATAAACAAAAAAATTATTGTTAATTTTTTAAACATTATTAATTTTGAATCTATATAAAACTTAAATAAAAACAACTTAAGTTCAAATATATTGTGTGAAAAAGGTTGTTTAGTTTATTTTCTTAGTTTAAGGGTTTTATCTTAGTGATATTAATAATCTGTCTTTAAAAATGATTGATAAACTTAAAGAAATTAAAAAAAGATATCTTGATGTAGAGAGAAGTTTATCAAAACCCGAAACCGTTTCAAATATGAAACTTTATGCTTCTCTAAACAAAGAATATAAAGATTTAGGAAAGATTGTTTATGAATATAACAACTATCTTTTGGTTTTAGTGGGAATTAAAGAAGCAAAAGAAATAATAAGTTCTGAAAAAGATGAAGAGTTTAGGGGAATTGCAAAAGGTGAACTGGAAACCTTACAACAAAAACAAAAAAAAATAGAAAAAAAACTAAAAACACTACTTATTCCTAAGGACCCAAGTGATGAAAAAAATGTTATTTTTGAAATCAGAGCTGGTGCTGGTGGTGATGAAGCTGCAATTTTTGCCGGAGACTTATTAAGAATGTATCAGTTATATTCTGAAAAGAACAAATGGTCTTTTAATGTTTTAAATTATAATGAAGGGTCTTCTGGTGGTTACAAAGAAATTATATGTTCTGTTGAAGGAAAAGATGTGTATGGAAAACTAAAATTTGAAGCAGGAACACATCGGGTTCAAAGAGTTCCTGAGACAGAAACACAAGGAAGAGTTCACACTTCAGCAGCAACAATTGCTGTTTTACCTGAAGCTGAAGAGGTTGAGCTTAAAATAAATCCTTCAGAAATAAGAAAAGATACTTATAGGGCTTCTGGCGCTGGTGGTCAACATGTTAACAAAACAGAATCTGCGGTGAGACTCACCCATGTTCCTTCTGGTGTTGTTGTTGAATGCCAAGATGGTCGCTCACAACATGCAAACTACGATAAAGCTTTAAAGGTTTTGAGGTCTCGTTTATACGATATAGAACTCCAAAAACAAGAAAAAGAAATTGCAGGTAAAAGAAAAGTAATGATCGGATCTGGAGATAGATCAGATAAAATTAGAACCTATAATTATCCACAAGGACGGGTTACGGACCACAGAATAAACCATACTGTTTATAACTTACCAGAAGTAACGTCTGGGGATTTGTTTTCTTTTACAGAAAATTTAAGGATTGCCGAAAATGCTGAACGAATGAAAGTGGGTGGAGATGGTTGATCAAAAAAAAATTAAACTTAATGCCCACCCAAGAGGGTTTCATTTAATAACCAAAGAGATTGTAAAACACATACCAAAGTTAACGGGGGTTGTAAATGTGTTTATCCAACACACATCAGCTAGTCTTACAATAAATGAAAACGCAGACCCTACGGTTCGAGAAGATTTCGAAACACACTTTAATAAACTTGTTTCTGAAAAAGAAACCCACTTTAAACACACCTTTGAGGGGCCTGACGACATGACCTCACATATTAAATCTAGCATTTTAGGAAGCTCCGTCTCTTTTCCAATAAAAGACGGGGTTCCTTTGTTAGGTGTTTGGCAAGGGATATATTTGTGTGAACACCGCAACGGCGGAAAGGTTAGAAAAATTATAATTACATCATATGGAGAAAATTAAATGTTTGTTTTTAGTGTTGTTTTTAATAGGTTGTTCACCAAATGATAAAGAGACTATAGATTACTATGTTTTCAACACTCCACTCTACGATTATGATGTGGAGGAAAAGATTAAAAGCCTTAATATAGAACTCCCTGTGCCAGGAAAACCTATAGCAAACTATGTTCCAACGGTCCGGTTTTCTGAAGGGAAAAACACAATGCTTGTGTATGTTTCTGGAACTGGTCCTAGAAAAAAGGATGGGGAATATGTTACTGGGCGTCTAGGTGAAGATATGACAATTGAAGAGGGTTATAATGCGGCAAGGCTTGTTGGAATAAACATCTTAGCTTCTCTTAAAAAAGAAGTTGGGGACCTTAATAAGGTTAAGCGTTTTGTAAAGGTTATTGGAATGGTTAACTCAACGGCTGATTTTTATGAGCAACCTGCTGTTATAAATGGTTTTTCTGATTTTATAGTTGATGTTTTTGGGGAAAGAGGAAAGCACGCCCGCTCTGCGGTTGGTATGGTTTCTTTGCCAAGCAAAATCCCTGTTGAAGTAGAAGTTGTTGTGGAGGTTGTTAGGTAAGGTTCTCAAAAATCCCACAAACACCTTGCCCCCCCCCAACACAAGCTGTCACTATTCCATACCTTTGTTTTCTTCTCCTCATTTCATTAATAAGTTGTATTGAAAGTTTAGCACCAGTCATTCCAAGGGGATGACCTAAAGCAACAGCTCCTCCGTTTACATTTACTATTTTCTTATCTAAATCTACAGCCTTTATGACCGAAAGAGCTTGTGCGGCAAAAGCCTCATTTAACTCTATTTGTTCAATTTGATTTAATTTCATTCCAGCTTGAGTTAGTGCTTTAGGGATTGCTTTTGCTGGTCCTATTCCCATAATTCTTGGTTCTACTCCTGCTGTTGCATAAGAAACCATTCGGGCAATTGGTTCTAACTTTAATTCTTTAACTATTTTTTCAGACATCACCAAAACAAACGCTGCTCCGTCTGACATTTGTGAAGAGTTTCCTGCAGTAACCTGACCCATTACCTTAAATGCTGGTTTAAGTTTAGAAAGAACCTTTAAAGATGTTTCTTTTCGTGGTCCCTCATCTGTGTTTATTGTTTGATTTCTTGATTCTTTTTTTCCTTCTTTATTAATATATGTTTCTTCAACATCTATTGGCACTATTTCATCTTTAAAAAATCCTTTTTTAATTGCGTTTATTGCTTTTTGGTGAGAATTTAAAGAAAACTCATCTGACATTTCTCTAGTAATGCTATATTCTTTCGCCAATTCTTCTGCGGTAAGCCCCATGTTTAAATAATAATCAGGGTGTTCTTTTGAAATGGTGTAATTTAAAGCAGATTTATATCCCATCATAGGAACCATGCTCATTGACTCAGTACCTCCCGCAATGATGCAATTTGCTGTTCCGGCATGTATTCTAGCGCAAGCTAAGTGTATAGCTTCAAGACCCGAACCACAATAGCGATTTATTATCATTCCAGGTACTTCTTTTGAAAGAGCTAAAAGAGAGATATATCTACCCATTTGCATGCCTTGTTCTGCTTCAGGAACAGCGTTTCCAACGATAAGGTCATCAACCATTTTGTTTTCAAAATTTTTTATAGAACCAACAAGGTGTTTTATTACTTTTGCCGCAAGATCATCTGATCTCATAAACCTAAACCCTCCTTTGTTTGCTTTTCCAACCGCTGACCTAAATCCAGCTACTATATATGCTTTCATGATTTTAATTTCTAATTGTTTTTCTTTTAAATAATATTCCGTGCATTCTTTCTAGTGTTTTGGGCTCTCCACACAAACTAACAACCGCTTCTCTTTCTAGTTCCAATAAATATCTTTCTGAAACAAAAGAAGGTTGAGAAAGATCTCCCCCGCACATAACATACGCTGTTTTTTGAGCTATTTTTTTGTCGTGCTCAGAAATATAGTTGCCAAAAAACATACTAGCAACACCAGCCTCAAACATCGCAATGCCTGATTTGCCTTGAACTTTTATGTCCTCTCTTTCTTTTTTTTGTGTATACCCCGCTTCAAACAAATTAATAACATCTTTTTTAGCATCAGAAAGAAGTTTTGATCTACTTAGCGTGTGTTTGTCTGTGTTTCTTAACAAATTCATTGAAACAGCCTCTTTTGATGAGGTTGCAACTTTAGCAGTAGCTATTGTCATAAAATTTTCCATCAATATGTTTAATTCTGGATCACCTTTCTTGTACATGTCAGCGGTCCTTAAGGTCATTTCTTTCGTTCCCGCTCCACTTGGTATTATTCCTACGCCCGCCTCAACAAGCCCCATATATGTTTCTGTGTGAGCCCTAACAACATCTGCGTGCATAGAAATTTCACACCCTCCCCCTAACGTTAAGCCAGAGGTTGCAACCACCACGGGAATAGAAGAAAACCTCACCCTCATTATGGTGTTCTGAAAAGCAGAAATCATGAGGTTAATTTCTTGAAATTCTCTGTTTCCGGCCAACATAAATAACATTCCGAGATTTGCTCCTGCAGAAAAATTGTCTCCTTCGTTTCCTATAACGATTCCCTTAAAATTTTTTTCTGCAATTGTAATTGAGTTGTTTATTCCCTCAACAACCTCTGCTCCCATGGTGTTCATTTTTGTATGAAACTCTAGATTTAAGACTCCATCCCCAATGTCATATAAGGTTGTTCCTGTGTTTTTCCACACAATGTTTTTCTCTTTAAAAGCATCTAAAATTATTAGCCCTTCGCTTCCTGAAATTTTTTTATATTTTTTTGTTGGTATGTCATAATAAAGTTTGTTTCCTTTTTCATATTTATAAAAACTTTTAGCTTTAGATTTTAACATTTCCTCTACCCATTTAGCTGGGGCTAAATTGTTTTTTTTCATTTTCTTTACTGTTTCTTCAACCCCCAACATGTCCCACGTTTCAAAGGGTCCTGTTTTCCACGCAAAACCAGCTTTAATTGCTTGATCAATTTTGTAAAGATCGTCTGTAATCTCTGGTATTCTAAAAGAACAATACCTAAAAGAATCATAAAAAGTTTTTCTATAAAACTCCCCTGCCTTGTCGTCATAATTAATAAGTATTTTTAGTCTTTCTTTTAAGTTTTTAGCGTTTTTTGCCTCATTAAAAGCATTGAATTTTGCTTTAGTTCTTGGGCCATATTCGTAGGTTTTTAAGTTAAGTTCTAAAATTTCTTTTTTCCCTTCTTTATTAATTGTTTTTTTATAATATCCTTGTTTTGTTTTATCTCCCCACCATTTTCTTTTATATAGTTCTTTAACTGATTTAGGTAATTTAAATTTTTCTTTTGATTCGTCTTTAGGAAGGTCTTTTAAAATGTTGTTTGATACGTTTACCGTTGTGTCTAAACCAACAACATCCATTGTTCTAAAAGTTGCGGATTTTGCTCTTCCAATTTTTGGTCCTGTCAAAAAATCAACCTCCCCAACAGAAAGTCCCATTTCGTCTATTATATGCATTGCTGACATAATAGAATAAATGCCTACCCTATTTGCAATAAAAGCAGGAGTGTCTTTACATAAAACCGTTTCCTTTCCTAGAAAAAGAGAACCATAATACATTAAAAAATCTATAATTTCTTTTTTTGTTTTTTCTCCTGGAACAATTTCTAATAATTTCATGTATCGAGGTGGATTAAAAAAATGAGTTACACAGAAGTTTTCAACAAAATCAGGACTTCTTTCTTCTATCATTTGTTTTACAGGTATTCCAGAAGTATTAGACGTTATTAGTGTTCCTTTTTTTCTATGTTTTTCTATTTTTTCAAAAACAATTTTTTTTATTTCTAATTTTTCTACCACAACTTCTATCACCCAATCTACTTCACTAATTTTTTTTATATCATCTTCAATATTTCCTAATGATATATTTTTTTTGTTTTCGTCAAGGTAAAAAGATTTTGGTTTTGTTTTTAATGTATTAAGGAAAGAACTAGTAACAATTCTGTTTCTAACAATTTTGTTTTTTAAATTCAGTCCTTTCTTTTTTTCTTCTTTAGAAAGTTCTTTAGGACAAATATCAAGAAGTAAAACCTTAACTCCTATGTTAGCGAAATGACAAGCTATTCTTGAACCCATAATTCCAGACCCAATTACAGCAACTTTTCTAATGGTTATTTTGTTCATTTAATTTTAAATTTTTATTTTCATAGCAAGAATAATTAAAAAAAAGTATTTATTTAATTAGATAAAAAAATATTAAAAAGTAAATAAACTTATTATAATTAATTAGTTTAAATAAAACATTCATAATTAAAGTGTTAATATGTTTATATTTTTTTTTAACAAATAATTAACACACAAAACGCTAATAACCAACAACTTAACAAAAAAAAACAAGAAATTAAAAAAAATGTTAATAACTTAATGTTTATAATATCTTTATAAAACTTATAAAAACAAAAAATTCATTATTTAAATTTTCTTAACAATTTTTAAACACATTTAAAAGTTAATTATTAAATCTTCAATTGTCCAATTAGACCTAACTTCAATTTTTTCTTTATAATAAATAATTTCTTCAGAACCAACGTCTTTTAAAATACTTCCATAATCCCATTTATTGTTTTTATTATTATCTTTTATTATTTTAATATAGTATTCTCCGGGCTCTACTTTATTAAAGTAAAAGACATTATTTAATTTTTTGTTTTTATATGTTCTACTTAAATCTTCAGAAATCAATTGAATAATAATATTATTACCTAAACCAGAAATAGAACCAGAAACAGAACCGTAAAAATCTTTTCCTCTAAAAAGAAAGTTTTTTTCTATTTTATTTAAAGTGTCTTTTTCAATAGAAACAACACTACCCCTTGGAACAACAAAAAACACCCTGTCTTTTTTTAAATTTTTATAATAATTTTTAAATAAAGTATAAATAGAGTCTTTTTCGTAGACTAAACTATCTCCAAGAGCTTTATTACCTAAAGAATCAACAAAAAGACTAATAGCATTTTGATTTAAATAAACTTTTGTTTTGTTTTTTGTTTTGTTTTTATTCCAGATACTTTTAGAATAATAAGGGCCTGTGTAAAAAACCGTATCGAGATAAAAAGAAAAAGAGAAAAGTTTATTATTTATAGGTTTTGAAAAAGAAAAATTTAACAATAAAGTGTCATCAAGATCATTTCTGTTACTTGTTTTTAGTTGGTGGCTTAGTTTAGAAACACGTTTACTTTCTTTTCCAAAAGAAACAAATAAAGAATCAATGGTTTTTTCTTGTAAGGAATCAAAAGCTTCAATTACAACAAAAGTAGAATCATTTTTTAATGAATCTTTGTAAAAACGCAATAAATTGTTATCGTTTAAACTATAATTAATAAAATCTTTAGTGTAAATATTAACCCTTTTAATATATTTAGAATAAGTGAGCTCATAAACAAGTCCCCTTTCCCTTTTCCTATCTAATTTTAATTTTTGAGGGTTTTCTTTAAACAAAGAAATATTAATATTTGAAACAAAAGAATCAAGTTTTAAGCTATTGGGAACATAACCAAACGCCTCGTTTTTAGCCTCTGCTACAAAACTTTCATTTTCATCTATAAACGAATACATTTTGTATTCACCAGATTTTATATTTTCTATTAGGAAACTACCATCTTTGTTTGAGAACGAAAAATAAAGAGGTTTTTTGTTAAATAAACCTAAACTATCTTTTTTGTTATACAAAACAACCAAAGCACCATCAATAAATTCATTTTTTAATGGATCTAAAACGAAACCAGAAACAAAAGAAGAATCTATTTTGTTACCTGTACTAAAAACAAGTTTAGTGTTTTTTGCTGGATTACCTTCTGTTATATCCTTAACCCCATCTGCAAAATTTAATATATAGGTGGTATTTTCTGTAAAAGAAGAATCAAAAGTTAAAAGAAGGTTGTTTTTTTTAAATTTTAGCTCTGGTGTGTGGTTTATGTAAGGTGAAATTATAAGTTTTTGAGATAATTCAGAAGCATCAATAACTTCATCAAATTCAAAAGAAAAAACTTTTTCTTTAAAATTAATAGAATGATTTTTTGGGTCAGAGTAAATTAAAACAGGAGAAAGGGTGTCTTTGTAGCCACCATCAAGCGGACTAATTTTTGCACAAGAAGAAATTATTATTATAAAACAGAAAGAACAAATTAACTTTAGCATTTACGTAAAATATATATAATACTTGAATGTTGAGCTGTTTTTATTGCATATAAATTTGAAATAAAACCACGGAAAAAACCAGAAAGAAAAGAAAATTTATTTTTTTTATACTTTTCGCTTAACATAGAAACGTATATTGAATCAAACCACAAAGGTTTTTTGTTAATTATTTTTAAGTTGGCAAGCTTTGCTAACTTTTTAAAAGAAGAAGGGTTGAAATGAAAAAGATGTCTAGGAACATCATAACCAGCCCAGTGTTTTTTGTAATAAATGTTATCGTATGAATTAATATTAGGTATTGCTACAGCAATTAAACCATCTTTGTTTAATAGCTCCCTTAGATCATTTAATGTTTCTTTTGGGTTGTGGGTGTGTTCTAAAACATGCCAGAGTGTTACCCAATCATATTTTTGTTTTTTTATAATATTTTTGTTTTTATAAATAGAATTGTGTTTCAGTTCGTTTATAGGCTCATAACCAAAGGAAGTATACCCCCTTTTTTTAGTGTGGTTAACAAAAGATCCTGACCCAGAGCCATAATCCAAAAGATAACCTGTTTTATATTTTTTTAGTAAACTTGTTTTATAAGAGTTGTTAAGTTTTTGAATAAAACCATAAATAAAACCAAAAACATTGCTTTTTTTTCTGTAAGAGTCATATTTTTTTAAATCATAATATTTATTTATTTTATCTTTTTTTGGTCTTGGGTTTGTAAAAAGAACCCCACAAACCAAACATTGATAAAGAGTAAAAGTTTCTTTTGTTAACGAATAATCTATTAATGATTTTTTGTTTATAATTTTTTTAGACCCACAAACCAAACAATTAGATAAACGCTCCATTATTTATTCATATATACAATTAAGACAGACACGTCAGATGGGGAAACCCCACTTATTCTTGACGCCTGACCTATAGAAATAGGTTTTATTTTTTGTAGTTTTTCTTTTCCTTCAGCAGACAAAGAGGGTATTTTTGTATAATTAAAATTAGGGGCAATTTTACTCTTATTTAATCTGCTCATTTTATCAACAAGTTCTTGTTCTTTTTTTATATAACTTTTGTATTTGTGGTTAATTTCTGTTTGTTCAATGACTTTCTTGTCTTTTGATAGATTTATTCCAAGTGGGGGTGTTGTTTTTTTTAGTAAATCTAAAAGACGAACGTTGGGTCTTTTTAATAAAGATCCTAAAGATTTTTTTTCTGAAATTTTTGCTGATCCCACTATATTTAAATACTTATTAATTTTTTCTGGAACAACTTTTGTTTTCTTTAAAAAATCATCAATTTTATTAATTTTATTAATTTTATCTTCAACTAAACACAGTCGTTTTTTATCTGCCAACCCAATCAAAACACCTTTTTTTGTTAATCTAAGATCCGCATTATCTTGCCTAAGCAATATTCGATGTTCAGCCCTAGAGGTGAACATTCTATATGGCTCTTCAGTTCCCTTATTAATTAAATCATCAATAAGAACACCTATATAAGCTTCAGCTCTGGATAAAACAAAATCTTTTTTTCGATTTATTTTGTTGTGTGCGTTTATTCCAGAAACCAAGCCTTGGCAGGCAGCTTCTTCATACCCTGTTGTGCCGTTTATTTGTCCTGCAAAATAAAGATTTTTTATTGGTTTGGTTTCAAGCGTGTGTTTTAGTTGGGTGGGCGGAAAATAATCATATTCTATAGCGTAACCAGGCCTAAACATTTTTACTGATTCAAAACCACTAATTGTTCTTAATGCTTTTAACTGAACATCTTCAGGTAAAGAGGTTGAAAACCCATTAACATACACCTCTATGGTATCCCAACCCTCTGGTTCAACGAAAATTTGATGGCGGTTTCTTTCAGCAAAACGACTTATTTTGTCTTCTATAGAAGGGCAATATCTTGGGCCAACACCTTTTATTCTCCCGTTAAACATTGGGGATTTTTTAAAACCACCTTTTAAAATGGAGTGTGTTTTTGTGTTGGTATATGTGATGTGACAACTTTTTTGTTTTTTTAATAACTTTTTTGTTAGAAAAGAAAAACAACCAGGAACAGAATCACCAGCCTGTTCTTCCATTTTTTTGTAGTTTATAGATCTACCGTCAACTCTTGGTGGAGTTCCGGTTTTCATTCTACCGGAAATAAAACCAAGATCTTCAAGTTGTTCTGTAATTCCCTTTGAGGACCTTTCTCCCGTTCTTCCTCCCCCAAATTTTTTTTCACCAACATGAATTAGACCATTTAAAAAAGTTCCATTTGTTAAAATCACAGCATTTCCTTTAATCTCTAAACCCAAAGCTGTTTTTACACCAACAACCTTTTTTTCTTTAACTAAAAGACTAGTTATCATTTCTTGCCAAAAATCAACATTTTTGTTTTGTTCTAACAATAAACGCCATTCTTCAGCAAACCTCATTCTATCACTTTGTGCTCTTGGTGACCACATTGCTGGACCCTTTGACAAATTGAGCATACGAAATTGAATCATCGTTTTGTCTGTTACTATTCCTGTTAATCCACCCAAAGCATCAATTTCTCTTACAATTTGCCCTTTTGCAATCCCACCAATTGCAGGATTACAAGACATTTGTGCTATAGTTCCCATATTCATAGTAGCCAAAAGAACCTTTGACCACATACTTGCAGCTGCAGCTGCAGCTTCACAGCCAGCATGTCCAGCCCCAACCACAATCACGTCGTATTTTGCAAACATTATTTTTTTTGTTGTTTATGTTCCACGTGGAACTTAAGTTTACTATATAAAGAAAGGTATTCGTTTTCTTTTAATGTCATAGTGTTTTTTTCTTCTTTTGTTTTATCTAAAAAACCAATTAAGTGTAGTAGCCCATGAATTATAATCCTTAAAAGCTCTTTCTTAAAGGTTTCTTTATATTTTTTTGCGTTTTCTTTAACCCTATCTATGCTTATGTAAACGTCTCCTTCTATGTTTTTTTTATTTGTGGAAAAGTCGAATGTAACAACGTCGGTTAAAGAAGTATGGTTAAGATATTTTTTGTTTATTTCTAATAATCTATTGTCAGAACAAAACACATAATTAATAAAGCTGATTTTTTTGTTTTCTTTTTTACAAATTTTTTTTAAAAGAGCTCTTATTTCTTTTTTGTTTGATATTTTAAAATTTTTGTTTTCTGAAAAAAAATTAGTAACAAACATATAGCGTTCAAATAAAAATCGGTTGTTTTCTTTTTTTTATTAAGTTAATAGCTTTGTGTTAGGCTGTGTTAATAAACTTATTGTTTACAAGATTAATGTTATCGGATAAAACATTCTTTTTTTTAAACATTTAATATTTAAATTAACTATTGATCTGTTCCAAGCGCATGCGTTGCACACCTAAACCCAACCGTTGCGGAAGAAGAATCTTGATCCATAAACCGTCTTGTTCCTGGCGATAACCATTGGGCGCCATCACTCCAAGAACCGCCTTTATACACACGAGAAGAATTATTAACTAATGAGTTAAAGTTTTGGTAATCATAATCTTCTTCACTATCTAAATAATCACTTTGTCTTATTGGATTAAGGTCTTCAACATCTTGAAAGTTTAGTGGTCTATAAATATCATAAACCCATTCATTAACATTTCCTGCCATATTATATAAACCAAAGTCATTCGGAGCATATTCATAAATTGAAACCGTTATAAAACCAGCATCATTTAACGATCCAGCTATTCCAGCATAATCACCCCTACCCCTTTTAAAGTTTGCTTGAAATTCCCCAAGGGTGCTCCTTTTTGGGCTTCTTATTGTTCTTCCATCCCAAGGGTATAATCTTCTATGTGTTTGGTTTTCGTCTAACCATTGATTACCAATTTGTCCATAAGCAGCGTATTCCCATTCAGCTTCAGTAGGTAACCTAAATTCTGGTAAATAAACACCAGACTCTATTGGTGGTATGTCTCCATCTACATACTCATCTCCAAAATAATCTCTAGCTATTCCTCTGTTAACGGCTTCTGTTCTCCAACGACAATAATCTGTTGCTTGGTTCCAAGTAATTCCAACAACAGGATAATATCTAAAACCAGGATATCTTAAATAATTATCAACATAAGGTGTGTTAAAAGCTAAATCTTTATGCCAAACTGTTGTATCTGGAAGAGCGTTGTTATAAAAGGTTTCGCTAGAATCTCTTTTAACATAACTTAAATATTCTAACCAATGTATATTGGCTATTTCTGTCACGTCTAAATAAAAAGTTGAAACAGTAACAGTTCTTTCTACATTATCATGAGTATAAAAAACATCTTCTTCATAAGAACCTAAAACAGCTCGTCCACCTTCAATTAAAACCTGATTGGGACCTGGAATTTGTCCACTAAAGTCAGAAACAACAAAACCTTCTTCTTCAGCTTCGTTGTCAGAAAAGTATTCTAAATTAGTTGTTGTGCTTGTTGTACCAGGGCTTCTTGCTGAGGGGTTTTTTTTACCAAAAGGAAGTATAGAACACCCTTCAAAGATAATTAAACATAAAAAAACTAAAATATTAAACCTTTTCATAAACAAAAGAAGTTTTAAATTTTTATCAAAAATACAAAAAAATCTACTCTTAGAAAGACTTAACAATTAAACAACAAAAATATTGTCTTTATTTTTTTATTTTTTTTAATAAAACCAAAGACTCTTTTAAACCAAAAACAAGTTTAAAAGTAACAATTAATTGTTTTTTTGTTTCTTTTAGAGTAATGTTTTTTTCTTCTCTTTTTGTAAAATTAAATATTTCTTGAATAGTAATGTTTTTTCTTTCATTTTGTTTACTCTTTTTATTAAAGGATAATGTTAGTTTGTTGTTTTTGTTTGTTATTTTATCTATCGCCATTAATGAACCAAGTTTTTTAATCTCCATTACCAAAAAAAGATTTTTTAAACTTTTTGGTATTTTTCCAAATCGATCTTTAAAGGCTTTTTTTGTTTTTGAAAAAAGACCTTTTTCTGTGTTTTTTTCTAAAAAAGCATACATTTTTAATCTTTCATTGGAGTTTGTTATATAGTTTTTTGGTATATAAACTTCCGTATCAACATCAACCAAACATGTGTTGTTTTCTTTAAAAACAGAAAGATTTTTACTTTGTTCTTTTGTTTTTGGTTGGTTTAATTCTAAAAGAGCTTCATCTAAAATTTTGTGATATGTTTCAAAGCCAAGATCATTAATAAAACCACTTTGCTCCCCTCCTAATAAATTTCCAGCACCCCTTATATCTAAATCTTTTAAAGCAATATTTAATCCATCACCTAACATTGAAAATTCTTCTAAAGCAATTAACCTTCTTTTAGCGTCAGAAGATAAAGACAAAAGCGTTGGTGTGATTAAATAACAAAATGCTTTTTTGTTAGACCTACCAACACGGCCCCTCATTTGGTGTAAATCAGACAACCCAAACATGTGTGCTTGATTTATTATTATTGTATTTGCGTTTGGTATATCTAAGCCAGACTCAATAATGTTAGTTGAAACTAAAACATCAAAAAAACCCTCAATAAATTTTAACATTGTTTTTTCTAAGTTATTTCCTTTTTGTTGTCCGTGAGCGACAGCTATTCTTGCGCTTGGAACTAGTTTTTGAATTATATTACCAACCTCATAAATATCTTTTATACGATTGTGAACAAAAAACACTTGACCAAAACGGATAAGTTCGTTTTTTATAATATCTCTTATTATCTCTTTATTAAAACTTATAGTTTCAGTATACACAGCTTGTCTGTTTGTTGGCGGTGTTTTTATAATGCTAATATCTCGCACTCCAATTAAAGAAAAATGTAAAGTCCTAGGTATAGGTGTTGCTGTTAACGTAAGGGTATCGAGGTTGTTTTTTCGTTTTTTAATTTTTTCTTTTAAAGAAACACCAAATTTTTGTTCTTCATCCACAATTAACAAGCCTAAATTTTTGTATTTAATTTTGTTGTTAACAACAAGATGGGTCCCTATAATAATATCAACCTTACCATTTTCACATTTTTTGATAATTTCATTAGCGTCTTTTTTTGATCTAAATCGAGACAAATAATCAATTTCTACAGGAAAGTCTTTAAGTCTTTTTTTAAAAGTTTTATAGTGTTGTAAGGCTAGTATTGTAGTTGGAACAAGGATTAAAACTTGTTTGTTGCTAGCTACAGCTTTAAAGGCGGCCCTAATTGCAATTTCTGTTTTTCCAAACCCAACATCTCCACAAACAAGCCGATCCATTGGGTGTTTTTTTTCCATGTCTTTTTTTACATCTATTGTTGCTTTTAATTGGTCGGGTGTATCTTGATAAATAAAAGAAGACTCAAGCTCAACTTGCATAAAAGAATCTTTTTCAAAAGAAAAACCAAGTTTGTTTCTTCTTTTTGCATAAAGTTTTGTTAATCCCTCGGTTATGTTAATAAGTTTTGATTTTATTTTCTTTTTCTTTTTTCCCCACTCTTGAGTACCAAGACTATGTAGAGCGGGGGAGGTATTTACTCCAGAATACTTAGATATTTTGTGTAGAGAATTAACATTAATATAAAGGAAGTCGTTGTTTTTATAAACAACCCGCAACACCTCTTGTTTTGTTTTGTTTACTAAAATTTTATCTAAACCAACAAAACGACCAATTCCATGGTCTATGTGTACAAGATAATCACCAACCGTAAGTTCAGAACGTTTTTTTATGGGGTTTTTTTGTTTTCTAACAACGATAGGTTGTTTTGTGTGTTTATAATACCTGTTAAAAATTTGATGATCAGTGTAAACAGCTCTTTTATTATTGTGGTCTATAAATCCAGAACCTAAAGCAATCATTATAGGAGTATAAAAAGACTCATAACCAATAGAATCAAAATATGTGTTTAGTCTATTGTTTTGTTCTTCGGATTGAAAAGAAATTAAAACAGTATAGTTTTTTTCTTCTAAAGATTTAATGTTTTCAACAAGTAAAGAAAGGTTTTTGTTAAAACTAGGCTGAGGAGAAGAGTTAAATTTAAAAAAAATACCTTTTTTATTAAAAGATTTTCCGAATTCAATTTTTTGAAAAGCCTTAATTTCTTTTATAAATAAGGTTTTAGAACAAAAAAGATTTTTTGGTGACTTTGAAATTAAAACATTAGATGTTTTTTTTAATGATGTATAAACCTCTAATGCTTCGTTGTATTTTTTTTCAATAATGTTGGCGGATAAACTAATGTTTTCAAACCAAAGTAACCAATTTTTGTTTAATAAACTAAACAAAGAAACAAACGGTGTGTTTTGTGCTTGTTTTTCAATGTTAGCGAGAATTTTTATTTCTTTTCTTTCTTCTATTGTTAGTTGAGACTCTATATTAAAAAGTTTAATTTTTATAATTTTATTTTCGTTAAATTCAAGTCGAATAGGCTGTTTGTTGGTAAACGAGAAAACATCAACAACATTACCCCTTAATGAATATTGACCAGGTTCTTTAACAAAATCAACGTGTTTAAAGCTTTGTTCGTTTA